>JACCDZ010969070.1_pt1 | contig 152529 bp, 137 predicted proteins | sample 7449551 | NCBI WGS metagenome assembly JACCDZ01 (sample SAMN15323452, study PRJNA562643) | freshwater metagenome | isolation source: river surface water | place: USA:Blue River Watershed | collected 2017-08-18
AGAAGCGGGCTAGTGAGTTTGGAAAAGAAGGTTGCTAGTTATAACTTTAATTAAAACCGCCGTATGCGACAACGCACGTACGGTGGTGTGGGAAGTCCCGCCCGTGAGGGCGGTCTTACCCGATTTATATCACTCTTAATCAAAATACCCAATCACATACTTTAAACTAGGCATAGTGTTTATTAAATAGCACAAACAGCTCTGAAATGTGTTTGAATCACACTATAGCACTATTTATAATTTCTCAATTAAAGTAGTTAAAAAGTGCCAGTTTTTTGCCACGGATTTAATATTAACTTTTTCATTGGGGGAGTGTGGAAAGCAAATAGTTGCTCCAATTGAGACTGCATCCATGCGTGGATATTTATCCATGATTAGACCACATTCCAAGCCGCCGTGCGTAGCTCCAACATGAATTGCTGTGCCAAATAACTCTAGATAAGTTTGTTTAACTACTGCGAGTGCAGGGCTTTCGGTATTGGGTTGCCAACCAGGATAACAGTCTGAATGTTCAATGGTTGCACCAATTTGTTTGAAGCAGCTAGCGACACTGGTTGCTGCTTTCATTTTTGGTGCATGCATTGAGCTGCGTTGTAAAGTTACGATCTCAATGCTGCTAGGAGTAGTACTAATTACGCCCAGATTACTTGAGGTTTCAGCAATTCCTAATTTATTATTCATCCGCCAAACGCCATTAAAGACACTTGCTAGAGCCAAGATTAGTTTAGCGCTTTGTTCACTATTTATTATTTGTTGAGCAGTTTCAATTAGAGTGCTGTCTAATTTTAAATTAGGATCTGTTTCGCTAAATTCTTGAGTTAGATCTTGAGCGTATTGCTGTATGAAATTTTGAATTAATTTAATTTGTTCTGGTAATGCATTAACTACGACCTCACAATAACTTGGAATTACATTACGTAATTTACCACCCGAAATTGAAACTAACTCAAAGTTAAATTTATCTTTTAATTGAACCAAAAGGTTAGCTATTTCTTTAATTGCATTCGCGCGACCTAATGGAATATCTACGCCTGAGTGACCACTAAATAAATCTTTAAGTTCAATTTTTAAGCTTTGCTGATTCGCTTGTGCGGCTTGATAGGTAATTGCATAGCTGGCATTAGTATTAATTCCACCCGCGCAACCAATACAAACTTCATCATCTTGTTCAGAGTCGAGATTTAATAAAATTTCACCCTGAACTTCATCACCGATAATTCCGAAAGCTCCAGTCATCCCTGCTTCTTCGTCGGTGGTAATTAGTAATTCGATGTCATTGTGTTTTAAATTGTTGGATTTTAGGATGGCTAAGCCCATTGCCACACCCATGCCGTTATCTGCTCCAAGGGTCGTTTGATTGGCAGTAACCCATTCGCCATCAATGTAAGCGTCAATAGGATCAGTTGCAAAGTTGTGTTGGGATTCTTTAGTTTTTGAGGGAACCATGTCCATGTGTGCTTGTAAGATAATTTTTTTACGTGCGGTAGATTTATCTGTAGCGGGCTTACGAATTACGACATTGCCGATGGCAGTTACACTGTGGTCCCAGCCCATTTGTTCGGCGGTTGCAATTAGATAGGCACGAACTTTTTCTTCGTGTTTGGATGGGCGTGGAATTTGAGTTAGGGCTTTAAAATATTCCCAAACTATAGTAGGCTCTAGTTTTTCAATATTACGATCCATTGTTTTTACTCCAAGTGTAGTTAAATGACATATTCTAGGTATTGATTATAGTCTAATTAGCTGAAATTAGCCATAAATTTGGCATAAGCTTTAGTTTGGGCTCAGATCTTGTTATAATATTGGATAACAATTAATTTGAAAGTTTAACCATGAAAAAGAAATTACTTAGCCTGATTTTAGCTGGACTAACTAGTGCCGTGTTGGCAGCTCAAGTTGAGCCATCCGAGATTAAAATTGATAATATTGAAGTTGGTAAAATGGATGGTGATAGTCAAGCGGCACAATTTTCATTATTGGTTAATTTTCATAATGATGGTGATGATATAGCTAAGTGGCGCATTGGTTTTTACATGCCGCGGAGCTTTTTTAGTTTATCCGCACAGAACATTAATCCAGAGCTAGAGTTACAAGTTTGTGATGCGGTTGGCGGTTGTGCTAACCTACGCTATGTTAAATCTAGCCCGCTGACAGCGAGTGATACCAGCCAAGGTTATTTTACGATGTTAGAGCCATTAAGTAGCTTTACCTTGAAACATAAGGGGCGTTATTCTTTGCGCTTGGCGCATAATAATCAATGGGGTCCGGGAAATGTTTCAGCTTTACCACAAAGTTGGTTTATTATTGCCGATGATAAAGTTAAAAATGGTGTGCCGCGAATTTATACAATTAATACAGAATTGAACCAATATAACTTATTGGGCTATGATCAAAATCAAATTGATGAGCAATTAACTAAATACATTACAGCTAATTGGCAAAATAGCATGCCTGTGCCAGATAATCTAATTAATATTATACCTAGCCCAGTTAGTGTAACTCAATCTAATCTCGGTGATTACACGTTACCAACTAAGACCGTAACGATTCATAATCAATTAAATGCGGATAATACAGTTGCAACTTATTGGGCGGCAATTATAAAAAAAGATTGGCAAATTAGCAAGAAAGTTTTAGTCGATAATGATGCCAATGCAAATGATGGAATTATCATTACTCCGATTAGTGATCCTAAAGCGATTAATAATAATCCTGAAGGTTATCGCTTAACAATTAGTAGCAATGGTATTTTGATTGAAACCTTGACTGAAGCTGGGGCATATTATGCGCTGCAAACCTTGCGTCAATTATGGAGTCAAAATCCACAAAATCTACCAAGTTTAAGTATCACCGATTACCCGCGCTTTAAATATCGTGGGGTTTTATTGGATACGGCGCGGCATTATTTTACACCGAGTGAAATTGATAAATTAATCGACGTGATGGCTAGTCAAAAATTAAATACCTTACATCTTCATTTTTCTGATGATGAGGCCTTTCGTTTAGCTTTACCTGATTATCCAACTTTAGCCACGGTTGCAAGTACTCGTGGATTAGGGCAGCCAGTTGGACCAAATATGTTATTACAAAATAATTTAGATACAACTAACATGAGTCAACCAGTCTATCCTGTTGCAAATAGTGTTTATAGTGGCAGTTATACACCAGCCGATATTAAGGCAATTGTTGCTTATGCCAATGCAAATCAAATTAGCGTGATTCCTGAAATTGATTTACCTGGTCATGCGCGGGCATTAATAAAAGCGCTTCCTGATGTTATGGTTGATCCGAATGATAATTCTCAATTTGTCTCAGTACAGGGTTATACCGATGATGTTTTACCTGTTTGTACTTATGGTACTGACATTACGGTTGGTAGTCAATTTACACCGACGATTAATAACATCGTAAATAGTGTAGCAAATTTATTTAACCAGCAAACTGCAATGTATGCGGTGAGTAATGAAGTAAGTGTCGGTGGTGATGAAGTTAGTTCGCATGCTTGGACAAATGATACTAGCTGTCGTAATGAATGGAGTGGTTTATCGGCGTTGGCAAAATCGCATTTATTCTTCCAAAAATTAGCGTTGGCAAATAATAATTTAATTTTCTCGGGCTGGCAACAAGCGATACAAACTGACGGTGTTGAGCTAGGTAAAAATACTATTCCAGTTACACAGGCTGGGCATGTTTGGGTTTGGAATCCATCCGCGGATGGTGTAAAACAAGCGGTTACATTGGCGAATAATAATTATCCAACGGTTTTGGCATATGCAGATAAAGCTTATTTTGATTTGGCTTATACGCCAAGTATGTACGAACCAGGCTTTGCCTGGGCTGCGCCAAATTTAGACACCTATAGCGCATTAAGTATGGCACAATTGGCGGGTAAAACCCAAGCGCTAAGTAAACAGCCGCAGAATATTCTCGGAATAGAGGGTACGCTGTGGTCAGAAAATTTACCTAGCTTTGATCATTTAATGTATTCTGCCTTACCTAAAATGCCTGGTCTCGCTGAAGCGGCATGGTCACCAAACTATGTTACCACCGATAAGCAACAGTTAAATTGGCAAAGTTTAGCGACTCGCTTAGGTTGTGGTGAAACTGGGTTTTTAGCCTACCTTAATAAACTCTATGGGGTAAATTATCGCGGTTATCCAAATGGGATTAGTAAAGAAATTCCAGATGGAAATTCATTATGTCCTGAAAAATCTGCGCTGACGCCGCCTAATTTATAATTGTTGCATATTAAAGTTCACCTGTTGGGTGGACTTTTTTTATTCTACAGCAGCAAGAGGATTTAGAAAGATGTATTCTAGCTGTGTAAAATGAATATAATTATGTACTTGACTGCTTTTGGCAGAGTTTTTAAATTAAACTGAGGCATAAATAAGCATGGTTTGTGTTATGTAGTTTACGTTATTTGTCATGCTGATATGATGAAATTTGATAATTTAAATCAATTTAGAGCTTCGAATTCCTATAGTTAACGTATTTATTAAAGAATAAAATTATGAATAAATCTAAAACATTACTGACGGCTGCGGTAGTCGCAACATTATCTACATTACCAACGTTAGCGGTTGCTGCGTCCACGCCAGCTCCAGCACCAACCAGCCAAGCAACCAATAATTGTTGCCATGCTAAAAAATCTAAAAATGCAAGTGCAACGACGCATAAAGCACCAGCTAAAAAAACTAATCCAGTAACTGCAACAAATTAATTACTAGCAATTAATTTTTAGCAAAAAATGTTACCACCACTAAATGGCTTTGGGCTTAAACTTCGGCATGAGCATTACCAAGAAATTTTAATTAATCCACCGCCGCTTGATTGGTTCGAAATCTTGAGTGAAGACTATCTGAATGTTGGTGGCAATAATCGCTATTATTTAGAGCAAATTAGTCAACGTTTTCCAATAGCAATGCATGGTGTGTCTTTATCTTTGGGTGGCTGCGATCCTTTGGATTTAAACTATTTGACGGATATCAAACAGCTCGCTCGTGATATTAATGCGGTGCATATTTCTGATCATCTGTGTTGGACGACACACAATCAATTAAATAGTCATGATTTATTGCCCATGCCATACACCGCCGAAGCGGTGCAACATATTGCTAAACGAATTTGCCAGACGCAGGATTTTCTGGAACAAGCGATTCTAGTTGAAAATGTTTCGAGTTATTTGAATTATAGTAGTTCTGAATTAAGTGAGTGGGAGTTTATCAATGCGATTTTGGCCGAGAGTAATTGTTTGTTGCTACTCGATATCAATAACGTTTATGTTAATAGTGTAAATTATGGTTTTGATCCATTGGATTATATTCGTGGCTTAGACTTAAGTAAGGTTGCGCAAATTCATTTAGCAGGGCATACGCAACAAGGGAAATACCTAATTGACACACATGATGCACCAGTTAGTCAAGCGGTGTGGCATCTTTATCAAAGTACTTTGCAATTGCTTGGACGAGTTCCGCCAGTATTATTGGAGCGTGATGATAATATTCCAGCCTTGGCTGAATTGGTTGCAGAATTGGACATTGCGCGAAGTTTAAGCCGTGGGTAAATTAAAGCAGCTGCAGAATATTTTTCTGCAATCGTTACTTGAGCCAAATTTAGCGCTAATCAATGCAATTGACGGTACTCAAGCCGAGAAACTCGAGCGTTTAGCGATTTATCAGGATGGCTACTTTTACCGTTTGTACAATGCACTGGTTGATAATTTTCCATTGCTTGCCTCAATCATGTACGAGGATGAATTTAGTCAATTAATTACGGCATATATTCGTAACTATCCATCACATGAGCGTGGGTTGCAATTTTTCGGTCAGCAATTACCCAACTTTATCCGTTCATATTACCTGAATAATGAATTTCCGTATTTATCCGAAGTCGCTGCATTAGATGTGGCTTTGTTAGGCGCAAGTCTTGTCGCCAATCAATCGGTTTTGCAACTTGAATCATTAACTAGATTAACTGAGAGGCAATTAGAGCAATTAGCATTACAATTCGCGGCTAATGTCACCTGCTTGGAGTTTAAGTACAACATTATTGAATTATGGAGTTCTGGGCAGCTAAATACGCTTGATCCTGTTAAGCTAGATTCTACACAGACAATATTGATTTGGCGCAAAGGCTTGGTTAATCAATATAGAGTTATAAGTAATGATCTAGAGCAACAGGCGTTGAAATTTGTATTGGCTGGTGTAAATTTTAATGCATTTTGTGAATACTTGAATGTCAATTTGGCTGCGCATGAAGAGAAAATTGGCTTAATTTTACAGCAATGGGTAAGTGATGAATTATTATTGAATGATGTAAAACTTACTAACTATTAAAGCAACAAGAATGGCCTAAGTCCTTACTCCTGCTACTTAAAACCTTAGGGTAAAGACTTTGTTTTTTAGATTCAACTTTATACTTCTATTGTAACGGCTGGATATTCTTCCACGTAACTTTCACCATATACACCAAAGTATCTAACTTCACGTGCTGTGAAATCGACATCATAGCCAATTACGCCAGCTTCCCAGCTTGCTTGAAGAAATTCAGGAAACGTGCTGTGACCTGCTTGGTCTTTTCTAATCGCTAAAATTAAGGCTTCTTGATTAAGTTTTGGAATTAGATAACTACCTGTAATTAAAGGAGTTCCTTGCTGGACAATGGCTTCATTATTATTCATTAGGTAAATTGATTGACAAGCTGGCAGCGATCAGCGATTAATTAGTGCTCCAGCTTGTCGAAGTACTTCTGCCAACATGGGGAATCCACCGCTTTTGTGGCGAATTGACATGGCTAGCTTTTGTGCTTCCGTGAGTTTATTAATAATATCGTTCATTTAAGCTCCTTTTAGGCGATGGTTAATTTTAAGTTTGAATTATATAGCCTGATGGCTATGACGCTTAGCATAACCAAGACCAATCGCACACACAATTATAATTACGAACATATAAATTAATGGGGTGGCATAAATTCCATAATCCGCTTTAATGCCACTACTAATAATAATTGGTGCCATGCCGCCAAAGATCGTAAAGCCGATGTTGTAACACATCGCTACGCCAGTTAAGCGAATTTTGGCTGGGAAGAGGCAAGTTACTAAATATGGAATAATCATCGCTGCTGCACCCTCAAGAGTTGCTAAAATTATCGTTCCAGCGGCATAAAATTGCAGGCTAATTAGCCAATAACTAAATGGAATTAGAATCACGCTCGCAATCAATAAATTGCGTAGAATTAGATACGGCGAGGTGGTATTTGCAACTTTTCCCAAAATGTAGATCATTAAGACATTACTTAACATCGCAAAAGTCATAATTAAGCTAATTGTTCTATTCTCCACTTTAAGGATATTATGTAAATAAGTTGGCATAAAAATAATTGCTACCACGACTAAGCCAGACATAATTGCGGTAGTTGCAATTCCAGCAATCATTTGCGGAAGATGATGCTTAAACAGAAATCCAAGTGGAAATTCTGGTTTATCTTCAATGCGTTGGAAGGCAGCGGTTTCATGTAAGGTTTGACGAATTTTATAGCTGATTAAACAGATTACCCCACCCAAGATAAACGGAATGCGCCAGCCATAACTGGTTAACTCTGCTGGGGTAAAGGCAAAATTGAGCAATTGATTTATTAAACTACCCAATAATAAGCCTGAGTTTACGCCAACCATGGTGATTCCAAAACCACTACCGCGCTTGTTGGGCATGCTTTCGCTAATATAAACATAGGTACTTGGAAGTTCACCACCGAGGGCTAATCCTTGCAGTAAGCGAAAAACTACTAAGCCAATCGGAGCAATTACGCCAATTTGCTGGTAAGTTGGGAGTAATCCAATTCCTAATGACGAGATCCCCATTAAAATGATGGTAATTACGAGAACTTTTTTGCGACCATGTTCATCGCCAATATGGCTAAAGAGCATGCCACCAATTGGGCGTGATAAGTAGCCAAGTACAAACACGACATAGCTTTCGATTATAGAGAGTAGTTGATTGTTACTGGGGAAAAATTGATGCGCAAAGTAAACTGAGAACATTCCATAAATAATAAAGTCGTAAAATTCTAGCATTCCGCCTAATGCGGCGAGTCCGACGATTTTACGTTCTTGAGCGTTAAGGCGAAATTGATTTGACATGGCAGTTAGCTCCTAAAAGTGACCGAATTATAGCAAAAATACCGCGGAATAAAACATTATTGCAAATGTGTTTAAATTGAATAATTAAACTAAAGTCATTAAGTTTAAATTTTATAGCGCTTACTTAGAAATACACAGTTTGTAACTGTTTAAACTCACAGAGATGATAAAATTTGCCCGCAACCACGCTTAGTTGCCACAACTAAAATTTAGCTCCAATTTGAGAAATAAGTTTTGAGACGCTTAGTTCAACTGAATATTTTTGCCAGTGTGCGTATAATCTCCCAACCTTGCGGGAAATATGCTATTGGTGGTATAATGCCCAAATATTTTGTCTTAAGATACGTCATCTTCAGGTTGTTGCACCGAGTTTGAATTGTCGTATTTAAGCATACAAGATTTAGCTTAGTTTAAGCTGATTTTTAATTTTGCAATAATATAAACATTGGGAGTATTTATATGTGTGTAACCTGTGGCTGTGGTGGAGATCACCAACATACGCATGCTCATGACGACAATCATCAACATGATGCTCATGACCATCATCATGCCAATCACGACGTTGTTAATTTAGAGAGTGAAATTTTAGCTGAAAATAATAAATTTGCAGCGCAAAATCGTTCATTTTTTCAAGCTCATCAAGCCTTAGCGGTTAATTTTTTATCAAGTCCAGGTTCTGGTAAAACAACGTTGTTGGAAGAAACAATTAAATTAATGAGTAGTACTCACCCAATTTATGTAATTGAGGGTGATCAACATACTGAGTTAGATGCGAATCGGATTCGGAATGCTGGGGCAGAAGCCTATCAAATTCAAACTGGCAAAGCTTGTCATTTAGATGGACATATGGTTGGACATGCGCTTGAGCATTTAGTGATTAAAGATAACAGTTTTGTATTTATTGAAAATGTTGGTAATTTAATTTGTCCAGCATTGTTTGATTTGGGTGAGCACGCCAAAGTTGTATTAATTTCGGTAACTGAGGGTGAAGATAAGCCATTGAAATACCCTGATATGTTCTTTGGTGCCGACTTAGTAATTATAACTAAAGTAGATTTGTTACCTTATCTCAAATTTGATATCAATGCTTGTGAAGCAAATATTCGTAAAATTAACTCTAAGGCTAAAATTTTCCAAGTCTCAGCAAGCAATGGACAAGGATTTGAAGCGTGGATTAATTGGTTGCACTCAGCTAAAGCCTATTTAAGTTAGAGATATATGCAATCAGGGGTTACAGTTAGTAAATTATTGATTAATGGCTTGGTGCAGGGTGTCGGATTTCGCCCAACTGTGTATAAAGTAGCGCAACAATTAGGGCTATATGGTTGGGTAAAAAACACTTCATTAGGTGTCGAAGTAGTAATCAATACACCAGATGCCCAAGTTTTCATGCATAAACTTGAAGATGATTTACCGCGCTTAGCGAGCCTCGACTCAGTTGAAATACAGCAAATCTCGTTGGACCATGAGTTAACTAATTTTACGATTTTGCCTAGTTCAGCGGGTGCGGTTAATGATACTATTATGCCACCAGATAGTTATATCTGTCAGGATTGTTTGGGTGAACTTTTTGACCCAACCAGCAAATATTATTTATACCCATTTACCAATTGTACTAATTGCGGACCGCGTTATAGTGTGATTCGCGGTTTACCTTACGATCGACCATTGACCGCCCTTGCAAATTTTCCGCTGTGCGAAAGTTGTTGTGCTGAATATACTGATTCTAACAATCGTCGCTATCATGCACAGGCAACCGCATGCCCAAACTGTGGACCGCAGTTAAATGCTGAACTGGCGGAGGTTGCTGAGTCTTTGCGTTTAGGCAAGATAGTGGCTTTGAAAGGCGTTGGAGGTTATGCCTTACTCGCCGATGCTAAAAACTCTGTCACATTACAACAATTACGCCAACGTAAGAAACGCTCGTCGAAACCTTTTGCGTTAATGGCATTGAATGTCACTTCGATCCGGCATTTTTATGCGCAAGTTTCTGAACACGACGCGGGTTTGCTTGAATCAACGGCTGCACCGATTGTGTTATTAGCCAAAAAAAATCGCTCTAATGTAGCCAAAGAAGTTGCACCTGATTTAGCGACGCTGGGTTTTATGCTACCCAACAGTCCAATTCATTATTTATTATTTTATTATTTATTGGAAAAACCGAGCGGCGATTGGTTAAGCAAGGCTCAGGATATTGTGCTTGTGGTGACCAGTGCTAATTTCTCTGGTGGTACCATTATTAGCGATAATCTTGAGGCGCAAGAGCAATTGAACGCAATTGCTGATGTGGTGGTTAGTTATAATCGTGATATTGTCATGAAAAGCGATGATTCGGTAATGATGAATTGCGGTAAGCATGATGTATTATTGCGTCGAGCACGTGGCTTTGCACCTAAACCATATTATTTCTCATATCCGCTGCCACAAGTTTTGGGTCTCGGCGCTCAGCTAAAAAATACCTTGACTTTCACACGCGGCAACAAAGCCTTTACCTCACAATATTTGGGTGATATGAGCTCTGAACATACGGTTAAATATTTTAAACAAGTTTTGGCTCATTTTGATCAGGTGTTTAATTTTAAGCCTGAGTTAATTGTCAGTGATGCACATCCAGATTTTTTTGTAACGCAATATGCACAACAACTTGGAGTTGAGCACATTCAGTTGCAACATCATTTTGCCCATTTCGCTGCGACAATTGGTAATGCCGAGAGCTGTGGTAAAAAAATTCAACCAACGCTGCTGGGGTGTATTTTAGATGGCTATGGTTACGGTTTAGATGGTGAGGCGTGGGGTGGTGAATTAATTAAATGTACGCGAGCTAATTTGCAATTTGAAGTAGTCTCGCATCTCGTACCTTTATGTGTGCCTGGTGGTGATATTGCGGAACGCGAACCATGGCGGATTGCTTTAGCATACTGTGTAGAAAATAACTTAGCTCTTCCTGAACATCTCGCAAATCAGCCACAAGCTGCAATTTTAGGTAAATTAATTGAGAGTCAGCAATTTGGTGTCTCGCGGGCATTTGGGCGTTTTTTCTCGCTAGTAGCTGGACTCTTGAATATTGTTACTTATGCGGATTATGAAGCGCATGCTGCAATGGTTTTGGAAGGTTTAGTTAGTAAGCCTGTGGTTGAGCATGATTTTGTGCGTTTAAATAAACAAGGTCAACCCGATTTTAACTTATTAATTAATCGAATCTATAAAATAGGTCTGGTTGAAAAGGATCTCAATCGGGCGGTAAATGTATTTTATGGTAGTATTGCAGCCTTAATTGAAAAATGGATTATTTATTACTGTTCACTAAATGGAATTCGTCAGGTTGCCATTTCGGGTGGTTGTTGGCAAAGTCGTCATCTGTTGGCAATGTTAAGTGAACAGTTGCCTCGTTTAGGAATTGAATTATTAGTACCTTATCAAATGCCAATGAATGATGAATGCATCAGCTTTGGGCAGGCTTGGTATGGTGCACAACTTAAATTAATGGAGAAAAGTAAATGTGTTTAGCTATACCTACGCAGATTGTTAAATTACTTGACAATCAAATGGCCTTAACTTCTTTATCGGGAGTTGAAAAAGAAATTTCATTATCTTTATTGCAAGAAGAAGTGCAAGCTGGTGATTATGTGATCGTGCACGTCGGTTATGCGCTGAGTAAATTGGATGAAGAAGATGCCAAAAAAACTTTGGCGTATTTTGAAGAGTTACTGGATGAAGAGAGCTATCAAGAGGAAAGTTTGAAATGAAGTATATTGACGAATTTCGTAATTCTGCGGTCGCCAAAAAACTTGTTGCGCAAATTCATGCGGCGGTGCAACCTGAGACTCAATATCGCTTGATGGAGTTTTGTGGTGGGCACACTCATGCCATTCACCGTTATGCCCTCAATCAACTATTGCCAAAAAATATTAAATTAATTCATGGACCTGGTTGCCCAGTTTGTGTGTTACCAATTCCACGGATTGATCAAGCAATTTGGTTAGCGAGTCAAGCTGAGGTGATTTTGTGTTCGTATGCAGACATGATTCGTGTACCAGGAGATAAACAAGATAGTTTAATTAAAGCTAAAGCGCGCGGTGCGGATGTGCGAATTATTTACTCGGTGGCAGATGCATTACAAATAGCTAAATTAAATCCTAGTAAAACGGTAGTCTTTTTTGCGATTGGTTTTGAAACAACAACACCGCCAACGGCACATGCAATTTTGGAAGCTAAACGCTTAGGCTTAACTAACTTCAAGGTATTTTGTAACCATGTTTTAACACCAGTTGCGATGGCAGCAATTTTGCATAATGCAGAGGTTAAAATTGATGGGTTTATTGGTCCATCACATGTAAGTATTGTAATTGGTTCGGATGCGTATAAGAAAGTTTCAGATGATTATCAAAAACCGATTGTAATTGCAGGATTTGAGCCTTTAGATGTGATTCAATCAATTTTATTTCTGGTTGAGTTGATTAATGAAAATAAAGTTGCTATTGTTAACCAATATTCACGCGCGGTAACTACCACTGGAAACATGATGGCACAACAAATGATTGCTCAAGTACTTGAAGTGCGTGATCAATTTAGTTGGCGTGGTCTGGGCAATATTCCTGCGAGTGGTTTAAAAATTCGTGACGAATATGCCGAATTTAATGCTGAAGTTGCCTTTGATATTCCTGAATTTGATAGTGATGATGTTAAGGCTTGTGAGTGTCCGCAAATTTTGCGTGGTTTAAAAGAACCGCACGAGTGTAAGTTATTTGGCAAAGCCTGTACCCCAGAACATCCGATGGGTGCTTGTATGGTATCGAGTGAGGGTGCGTGTGCAGCGAGTTATCAATATGGAGTAATTAAATAATCATGAAACTTAATTTTAAAGAAAATGTCGATTTAACTATCGGCGCAGGTGGACGGGCAATGTATCAATTGTTAAATCAGTTGATCTTGAAAGAATTTGATAATGAATTTTTAGCGCAACAATCCGATCAGGCAATTTTGCCGCAATTAAATGGTAAATTGGCTTTTTCTACGGATAGTTACGTTGTGTCGCCATTGTTTTTTAATGGTGGCGATATTGGTTCAATTGCGATTAATGGTACGGTTAATGATTTAGCCGTATCAGGTGCAACTCCGTTATATATTTCGGTTGGTTTTATTATCGAGGAAGGTTTTCCATTAGCAGACTTACGCACGATTGTGCAATCCATGGCTAAAGCCGCTCGTGAGGCAAAGGTTAAAATCGTCACAGGTGATACCAAAGTTGTTGAACGTGGCAAAGGGGATGGGATTTTCATTAATACTAGTGGTATTGGTGTTATTGATGCGGCGGTTAATGTTGAAGCTAAATTCAAAGTTGGCGATAAAATTATTATTAATGGGTCAATTGCTGATCATGGTATGGCAATTATGTCTAAGCGTCAGGGGCTAGATTTTGCTACTGATATCGCTTCTGACTGTGCTGCTCTAAATGGTCTAATTCAGGATGTGTTGGCAATTAACCCAGCGGTGCGCTGTATGCGTGATCCAACTCGGGGTGGTTTATCGGCAACGATTAATGAATGGGCTAATTTCTATACCTTGGGGATTAAGCTAAATGAGCAAAATATTTTGGTGCATGATAATGTTAAAGGCATTTGTGAGTTGCTGGGTTTAGATCCGTTACATGTTGCCAATGAAGGTAAAGTTTTAATTATGTGTGCGGCTGAGGATGCTGAAAAAATTGTTGAAATTATGCGTAAACATCCGTTAGGCAAAGATGCGAGCGTGATTGCCGAAGTTGAAAGCCTGAGTGAAAATTACGTGACTATGACAACCACTTTTGGCGGAATTCGGCGTGTTGATTGGCTAAGCGGTGAACAATTACCACGGATTTGTTAAACTCGCTTGACTAAATTAATCTACAACCACTCGTTTTGAGTGGTTTTTTTACAGCTGCGTTTTTTGTCGCATTATTAAACAGATACTAGCTTTAAACATAATAATTTGATTAATTTGTATTGATTATGATGAGTTATCCTAAATTCAAGGCGCCTAAAACGATAAAATGTGTTAAAATAAACCTAGTTGTTTTTAAGACTGGTTAATGTTTTTAATTATGTTGTGAACATTGAGAAAAAACATGATCAGGAATAATAATTTAAGGAAATATACCATGAACTTAGTTTGCTTATCGCGCAAATATGGTGCGCTAAAAGGCGTATTTATGTCTCAAATTTGGAACTATTAAAGGATTTACGATGCAATTAAATTTTCCTTTCTCATACTGCTTCATTACGGTTATATTTAACCAGACACGCACTCTCAGATCTAAATTAGATATTTTATCAATTAGCCGTCGTTGGAATTGGTTTCAATTGGCAACTTCTGGCATGTCTGAACATCTTAGTTCATTTGAATGTCGAAAACACCCTGAATTATATAAGCCGCGCAAATAACTCTTGTACGTTGGAATAAAATTATTGAGTTTCTCAAAATTTATTTTAGTTTAATTATTTTAGAGCGCTTATTTGTTTATTTTTAAAGGGTTGTAACATGTCTCAATTAGAAAAAAAATTAGAATCACGTCATATTAATATGATCGCCATTGGCGGATCAATCGGTACAGGTATTTTCTTAGCCAGCGGCTATTCAATATTTATCGGCGGACCAGGTGGTGCAATGTTTGCGTATGCCTTAATGGCGATTATTGTCTATTTCTTAATGACTAGCTTGGGTGAAATGAGTACCTATAAGCCTAGTTCTGGCTCGTTCTGTGATTATTCTACACAATACGTCGGGAAATCTTTTGGTTTTGCGATGAGTTATAACTACTGGCTAAATTGGGCTATTACCATCGCAGCCGAGTTATCTGCTGCTGCATTAGTGATGAGTTATTGGTTTCCTGAGGTTAATCCAGTTTATTTTTCTTTAGCCTTTTTTGTCATGATTTTTATTGCGAATATTTTTTCGGTTAAAGTTTATGGTGAAATTGAGTATTGGCTATCGTTCATCAAAGTTGGTGTGATTATTGTTTTTATTGTGTTAGGTTTTTTTACGGTCATGCAACAGCCGCAGTTTGGTACGCATAATTGGCATATTGCGGATGCACCATTTCATAATGGTTGGTACGGATTTATCGCGGTATTTTTATTTGCTGGATTTTCTTTCCAAGGCACTGAATTAATTGGAGTTGCATCTGGTGAAACCAAAGATCCTGAAAAGAGTATTCCTAAATCAATCAAACTGGTATTTTGGCGATTGACCTTATTTTATGTGCTTTCAATCGGTATTATCAGCTTGCTATTACCATTTAATGATCCACAATTAGCTCAGCAAAATAGTGTTACTACCAGTCCATACACGTTAATTTTTGAGAAATTTGCTGGGATGTATGCGGCGGATGCGATGAATTTTATTATTTTGATTGCCTTAATTTCGGCAGCAAATGCGAGTATGTATTCATCGAGTCGAATTTTATGGTATATGGGGCAGCATGGGCAAACGCCAAGTATATTTAAAAAATTCAATAAGCATGGCGTACCAATTCCAGCCTTATTAGCTACCGCCTTAGTTGGCTCATTAGTGTTTGTTTCATCAATTATTGGGAATGGAACTTTTTTTGGAATTATCGTGCAAATTTCTTCATTATGCGGTTTTATTGCGTGGTTTGGAATTGCCTTAAGTCATTATAAATTTAGACGGAATGTTTTACCTGCTTTGGGTGGAGTTGGAATTCTAAAGTATAAAGCTAAATTTTACCCATGGGCACAAATAACTTCGATGTTGGTAATTGCGTTTATTGTGGTTGCTCAATTCATTACCTTGGGTGAACATTACGGCTTTTTTGATTTTATTATGTTGTACTCATCGGTAATTTTATTTGCAATAATTTATTTTGGACATCGCTTCTATTTGCGTAAAACCGCGCGCTAATTGTCTAAAACGGCTAAAATAATGGTAGGAATTAAATTCCTGCCTTTTTTGTTGACCGAACCTGTAATTAACTTAAAGATTAGATCCATAAATGCAATTAAAATTGGCGGATTATACGCCACGTCAAATTATCTGCTTATTTATTATTTCCTCCGTCTTATTGATGGAAAATATTGATGCAAATATTCTCAATGTCGCCATTCCACAAATGGCGCAGACTTTCCATGCGAGTGTTTTTACGCTAAAATTAGCGGTAACCAGTTATTTAGTTGGGCTATCGATTTTTATTCCCATTAGCGGTTGGATTTCAGATCGTTTTGGCACACGTAATACCTTGTTATTTTCTATTGTGCTGTTTACGCTAATGTCGTTGCAGTGTGGTTTAACCAATTCGGTTACGATGTTGGTGGTTTGGCGTTTATTGCAAGGGGTGGCAGGTGCCTTTATGGTACCAGTTGGACGTTTGTTGCTACTTAAATTATTCAGTAAACAACAGATGGTTAAAGCTTATACCATTATGGGACTACCTGTTATGCTAGGGCCACTGCTTGCGCCAATTTTGGGTGGCTACTTGGTTAGTTATTTTTCGTGGCACTATATCTTTTGGGTCAATCTTCCACTTGGAGCTTTGGCTTTTTTGGCAACACTTAAATATGTGGATAATTATCGTGAAGAACAAAATAAATTTAATTTACTTGGCTTTATCTTTCTTGCGCTGTTTCTAAGTTGTTTTTGTTTTTGGTTAGATGTTTTTCTGTTAGCCGAGGTTAGTTTATTGATTAAACTCAGCCTATTGGCTGGGGCAATAGTTTTTGGCTTTATTTATGTTTTAATCGAGCGTAGCTCACAATTTCCAGTAGTCTGTTATAAGCTCTTCAAATTACGAACATTTAATACTTGTTTTTTTGCGACGATCATTATTCGCGCGGCACTCGGTGGACGTGCTTTTATTTTAGCCATCTTTCTCGAAGTTACCTATCATTTGTCGGCATTTCAAGCGGGTTTCTATTTTATTTATATGTCAATAGGCGTACTTTCATCGCGGACTTTAGTTAAGAAAATGCTTGATTGGTATGGATTTAAAACCACCTTAACCTTTGCCAATATGGGGAGCTTTGTTGCATTATTAATGTTGGGGTTTGTTAATCAATTGAATTGGCTATTTTATCTGGCTTTGTTTTTAAATGGGGTATTTGCGGCAGCGCAATTTATGAGTATGAATGTGTTGTATTACGCCGAGGTTGAGAGCGTTGATTATGGTTCGGCTGTTAGTTTGGCAGCTACTTGGCAGCAACTGGGGGTTTCATTAGGGGTTATCGTTGCCGCTGGTATGCTGCATTATGTTAATCATCTCTCTGGTGTGAATTTTAGTCCAGTGACGTTTCATTGGACATTTATTGGACTTGCTATGCTGAATTTATCCTGCCAATTCTTGATTAATCGTTTAGCTCCAAGTGATGGTCAAAGCTTATTGGAGCATAAATCAAATAAAGTTGATATTGCGCATTAAGTAGAAGCTATTTTTATTAAAGTTATACCCATGCCACCTTGCTGTGGTGCTCCGTAGCTGTATGCGAGAACTTTCTGGTGTTGTTCAAGATATTTACGTACCGTGCCTAATAGAACAGGTTCGTTATTGGCAGAGTTAAGCCCAATGCCATGAATTATTTTAAGGCAGACGCTAGGTTGTGCATTTTCAAGAAAGCGCTCTAAAATATTTAATGCATGCGCTTTGGTGTAGTTATGCAAATCTAGCACCGCCAGAATTGCATATTTACCACTGCGGAGTTCTTTGGGTAAATTACGCTGACCAAAACGAAAATATTCGGTTTTAGAATTATGCTCATCAAACATGGCAAAATCATGGTCGGAAAAATTTGTCATCGCTGATTCAGCTACGTTGAGTTTATTGGTCTTAGTTTTACTCTGGATAATTATGTGGTTTGGCGTAAGCTCTTTAACTTGTAAGTGCGCACAATAAGTTTTAAAATTAATTTCTGGATTAGCTACTTCGGGTGTTTTTACGAGTTTATCCAGATTGCTTTTAGTTGTGATAACTTGCTTTTTTAGTTGTTTAATTTGTTTTTTCCACATTTTTGGTTGCTTTAATCCATAAAAGATAGCCGTTATTTTATGTTATAATCAATTATTAGTTAATATTATTTTTTTCTGAATTGGATCTTCATATGGCCAAAGTAAATTTGGGTGAATCATATAACTTATATAAACGAATTTTTACGACGTATATGACTGGTTATTGGCGTAAGTTTGCAATTTCTTTAGCCGCGATGGCGGTAGCCGCAGCCACTGAACCTGCATTTGCCAGTTTAATGAAGCCATTAATTGATAAGGGCTTTACCGATCAAGATAAAGCGGCGATGATTCTTACTCCATTAGCGGTTATGGGTATTTTTATGGTTCGTGCGATTGCATCATACGTTAATGAAACTACCTCGACTTGGTTATCAGGCACAATTGTAGAAAAAATGCGAATAGAGATGTTTCGTAAATTATTGCGTATGCCGGTTGAATATTTTGATAATAATAATTCTGGGCGGATGATTTCACGAATTGTCTATGACGTGACACAAATCACCGATGCTGGGTTTAATGTTATAACTGTTACCGTAAAAGATGGTTTAACGATTATTGGACTGTTGGGGTTATTGTTTTATACGAATTGGCAGTTGACCTTATTTTGTTTTTTTACCTTACCATTTGTACTAGTTTTGGTGCGCGTGCTCTCGAAACGGTTGCGCAAACTCAACAAAAACAATCAAGAACAATATGGTGCAATGACTCAAGTCGTTACCGAAGCAGTGCAAGGACAAAAAATTGTTAAATTACTCGATGGAATTGAATATGAGTCTGAGCGTTTCTCAACCAGTGTCGCCTTAATTAAAACTAATAATGTCCGTCAATCTGCGACTTCATCGTTGAATTCAGGAGTTAGCCAATTTTTAGTTTCGGTAGCCTTATCGTGCATTTTATATTTTGCCACTACTCGTTCGCGCGCCAATGGTTTTACCGCGGGTGACTTCATTTCATTTATTACCGCCATGATTATGATTATGCAACCGATGAAGCGAATCACTAATGTAACGCAATCCTTGCAACGTGGTTTAGCCTCTGCTGAATCTGTCTTTGCGTTTTTAGATGAAAAAGAAGAGCATGATACTGGAACTAAGCAATTAGCCAAAGTTAAGGGTGATATTAAGATTGAAAATTTAACTTTCCGTTACCCAAGTTCCGAAAAAGATATTTTGGCACAAATTAATCTTGAAATTAAATCAGGTGAGACCGTAGCATTGGTGGGAAGCTCAGGCAGTGGTAAAACCACGTTGGCGAATCTAATTCCACGTTTTTATAGCCCAGAGCAGGGTGAGATCCGCCTTGATGGCGAGTCGCTGCATGAGATTAGTTTGAAAAGCTTACGTGATCAAATTGCGTTGGTAAGCCAGGAAGTGGTTTTGTTTAACGATAGCGTGTATAATAATATTTCGTATGGTAGTAATAGCCAATTTACCAAAGATGAAGTTTTGAATGCGGCTAAATTAGCCAATGCGCTGGAGTTTATTGAGGAATTACCACAAGGATTTGAGACGCAAATTGGTGAAAATGGCACTCGCTTATCAGGTGGACAAAAACAACGCCTAGCGATTGCCCGTGCGATTCTTAAAAATGCACCAATTTTAGTTTTAGATGAAGCTACCTCAGCGTTGGATAATCAATCCGAGAAATTAGTGCAAGAAGCCTTAGATCGATTAATGACTAGTCGGACGACTTTAGTGATTGCACATCGTTTATCCACGATTCAACATGCAGATAAAATTGTAGTAATGGAACAAGGGCGCATTGTTGAAATTGGTAAACACGAAGAGTTGTTGGCTAAAAATGGTGTTTACTCTAATCTTTATCATATTCAGTTTCAAGGTGCAAATTAAGTATAAAATTAAGAGGGTATAGAATGTCGCAGAATAATGGTTTAGTTTTTAGGCGAGCTGAAACCGCAGAGGATTTTCAGAAAATTTTTGAACTTCAGAATCAAAATATAGTTGCTGCACTAAGTAAAAATGACTTAAAAGAGGGTTTTTTATCTGGATCCTTTACGTTAGAGCAACTTAGAGCTGTAAATGATAATATTTGTATCATGACCTGTTTCGCTGGTTTGGATTTATGTGGCTACCATGTTGCAAGTACGCCAGAGTTTAATAAAACTTCACCATTATTAATGCAGATGATGCAGCAATTTAATAAAATTAATTATAAAGGTAAGAATCTTTCTGAGTATGATTGTTTTATTGCTGGACCTACTTGTATCGCTAAAGAATATCGTGGGCAAAATATTTATCCACAACTTATCGCGTCGTCATTTGATTTTCTTAAAAATACGCGCAATCCAGCGAGGTTAAGAATTTCTTTTGCGTCTGAATTAAACCCACGATCTTTGAATGCTCAGCAGAAAAATGGTTGTGAAGTAATTGGTGAGTTTCAGTTTAATTCAAATAAGTTTATGATTCTGTGCCTCGATTTAGGAGCGGTTTAATCAAATTCAGTTAAAATAAAACCCATAACTAAAATAGAGCGCTCCTGCGCTCTATTTTAGTTGATTATATTATGGCTAGAATTAGAATTAATTTTAAGTTAAAGCTGCAAATAAATCGTTGCTAACTTTGTCAACGCTTTGAGTGCCATCAACAGTTACAAATTTGACATCCTTGTTTTGTGCATAATAGCTACTTAGAATCGCAGTTTGTGCATGATAAACTTCCAGACGTTTTTTGATAGTTGCTTCTTTATCATCATCACGTTGCACGAGTGGCTCACCAGTAACATCATCAATTCCAGCTACTTTCGGTGGATTGTTCACGCTATGATAGGTGCGTCCAGAATCTAAATGTGCCCAGCGCCCAGAAAGTCGTTGCACGATGGCTTCATCAGGCACGTTTATTTCAACAACATAATCAATTTGAACGCCTGCCGCTTGTAAAGCATCCGCTTGAGCTGTGGTTCGAGGGAAACCATCAAATAAGTAACCATTTTGGCAATCGGCTTGCTTGATGCGTTCTTTTACCAAACCAATCACGATTTCATCGGAAACCAATTGTCCTTTGTCCATGACTTCTTTAGCTTTTAGGCCTAGTTCGGTTCCTGCTTTAATTGCTGCGCGCAACATATCCCCAGTTGAAATTTGTGGAATAGCATATTTTTTACTAATAAATGTGGCTTGGGTTCCTTTACCTGCACCAGGTGCGCCTAAGAGAATAATACTAAGCATAAATTTTTCCTTGTGAGTTTATTAAAAATCTGCGTAATTATACCAGAAGTTTTGGTCTATTTTTATCCTCTTGCTTAAATAATGTTAAGTGTAATGGTTTTTTTTGATAAAATCAGTTATCTAGTCGTTTGGGTTAATTATTATGAAAGATTTTTATGTGGCGTAGTTTAGCGTTAGCGTTTATTTTTGTATTTTTTGGTATGGCAAATGCTTTTGCCGATTGTCAATTTACTTATGTTAATAACTCAAATCATCCTGTAACTTTGCAGGGATTTTTCTTGAGTGGCGGTGAATCGCAAAATGATCTAATGTGGGTTACGCTTAAGGCGGGTAGTAAGGCGAAACAGCTACGTATAGGCGGCAAATGTGATGCGGTTTATCTCCATACAGGGCAAATGGTTACGCGGGTAAATTTAAAAAATAACTCTGGTTATTGGTTAGGGAATAAAGGGTTTTTATTTGTGGATGATCGTTCATATTCGACTTATAAAGCTAATCGAGCATTGGCAGATGATGGAGCAGAAATTAGTTTATCCAATGGTGTAGAAGTTACCTCAAGACAATTTAAAGTTTTTATTTGTGATGGAACGGTTAATAGCGATGATTGTAATTAAACCGCAACTAAGTGTTGCGATCTAATTAATGATTTTTACAGTAATTTTTAACTGCCAAATCTAGAGCAACAATTTCGTCGATTGAATTTGCTGCGTGACCAGCAAATTTGTCTAAAGCACGATTAATTAAAGCTGGAATTGCATAAAAACCATGCTGGTTAGCTAAATATTTGGCAACCGCAGTTTCATTGGCTGCATTAATAATTGCACACGCACTACCACCGTATTTTAGTCCATCGAGGGCAATCTTTAGACATGGAAAACGTTTATAGTCTGGAGTGTCAAAAGTAAGTGCTTTTAATTGCGCAAAATTTAATTTTGGGCTTCCTGAAGCGATTCGTTGTGGAGCAGCTAGAGCATAAGCAATGGGCGTTTTCATATCAGGGGTTCCCAATTGGGCAATAATGGAACTATCAATATATTCGACCATTGAGTGGATGATACTTTGCGGATGAATAACTACATCAATTTGTTCAATACTGGCATTAAAAAGCCAGAAGGCTTCAATAACTTCTAATCCTTTATTCATGAGGGTTGAACTATCTACTGATATCTTCTGTCCCATGCTCCAGTTCGGATGTTTGATGGCTTGTGCGGCAGTAACTTGTTGCAGTTCCGCATAGCTGGTATTTAAGAACGGTCCACCAGATGCGGTTAAGATAATTTTGTTGACTCCAACATCGTTCAAATTAGAATAACCAAATGGTAGTGCTTGAAAGATTGCGCTATGTTCACTATCTACGGGAATTAGACTTGCGTTATTGGTGGCTACGGCAGCGGTAATTAGTTTACCTGCGGCAACCATCGATTCTTTATTGGCGAGTAAAATCCGTTTGCCATGAATTGCTGCTTGATAGGTTGGAATTAAGCCTGCGCTACCTACGATGGCAGACATGACTATATCTACTTCTGGATGAGATGCTAAATAACTTAAATCCGTGGTTTTGGATAAAACGATGGTTTTGATTTCCAGTGAGCGCAGACGTTGGCGAAGAACCTGAGCTAAAAGTGGATCTTGAATTAAAACGTAACGGGGTTTAAATTCAACTGCTTGTTGAAAAAGTAACTCAAGATTTTTATGCCCAGTTAGTGCAAAAATTTGGTATTTATCTGGATGTAAGCGCAAGACATCTAAAGTTGATGTACCGATACTGCCGGTTGAACCAAAAATTACTATTTGTTGCATGCTACAGCATTCCTCTAATTATTGCAAAAGCAATTGCGACAACTGCGATTAAACTATCAATGCGATCAAAGACGCCACCATGACCTGGTAAAATTGTGCCACTGTCTTTTACTTGAGCCACACGCTTTAACCATGATTCAAATAAATCGCCGACAATACTGATTGCCGTGAGAATAAAGGCAAATTTGAAGGCTGTGCTATAAGTTGGCAAATAGTCAACTAAATTCAAGACTTTGAGAGTTATTAAATAGATTACAACTAAAGCAAAACCACCTAAAGCGCCCTCGATGCTTTTGCCTGGGCTAATTTGTGGAGCTAGTTTGCGTTTACCAAAGGCTTTGCCGACAAAATACGCACCAGTATCGGCTACCCATGCAATCATCATAATACTAATTAATTGCCAAGGACCTAAAAAGGCATGTAGGACATTTATAGCATAATAAGCTGGGATAAATAAAATTAGCGCAAAAACTGAAATTGTGCTTTTAGAGAATTTTTTTGGGACGAAAATTAAGGTTAGAGGTATGACAAAACACCACGTGGTTACGCTAATAATACGAATTAATTGACTTAAATCATAATTGGCTAATGCAATTCCAATTACCGCCGCGCTCGAGAGTGCCATTAACGCAATAATTTGAGTTAGGTTAAAGCGATACATTTTGGCTAATTCATAGATTGCAATTAAACATAATAACCACCAACAACTGGCGAATATTAAGGGTGGAGCATAAAAAATTATGCTACATGTAATGACAAATAAAATTAGCGCCGTTATTATTCGATGTTTAAGCATAAAGGTATCCTATAATTGCTCGGAGGTTTTGCCAAAGCGGCGTTCACGATTATTGTACCATGCTATTGCATGATCGAGTTCTTGGGGAGTGAAGTCAGGCCAAAATACTGTGCTAAAGTACAACTCACTATACGCCAGTTGCCAGAGCATGAAATTACTAATCCGTGATTCACCGCTACTGCGAATGACTAATTCTGGATTCGGTTGTCCAGCGGTTAGAAGATAATTAGCGAAAGTTTCTTCTGTAATGCTTTCTGCAGGATGTTCTTTAATTATGCGATTGATGGCTTGAATGATATCGTATTGACCGCTATAATCAACACAAATATTAAAATTTAAGCCAGTATTAAATTGCGTTAAATTTTCAGCGTTAGTTATACTGCTAATGAATTCATGGCTGACGCGTGAACGATCACCAATAAAGCGAATCCGCGCATTTTTTTGATGAAGCTCGGCCAATTCTTTATCTAAGCGTTTAATCATTAAGCGCATTAAAAAAGATACTTCACCCTGCGGGCGATTCCAGTTTTCACGTCCAAAGGCAAACACCGTAAGATATTTAACGCCCAACGTATTACAGTGGTTAACAATTTTTTTGAGCGCTGAGACGCCTTTAACGTGCCCAGCAACGCGTGGCAGGAAGCGCTTTTTTGCCCAACGTCCATTGCCATCCATAATGATTGCGATATGTCGTGGAACTTGATTCATAGTGTTGTGACCTTGGTTATAAAATGTGGCATTCGCTAGTTTGAATATATGAAAAATATTCGTTATTTAGTTAAAATGCAATACGCGCTAAGGTATTGCATTTTAACTAATAAATTACGTATGTAGCAGCAGACTAAACGGTTAACAATTCTTTTTCTTTTTCAGCTGTCATCTTATCAATTTCAACGATAAATTTATCGGTCATTTTTTGAATTTCATCTTGGCTGCGTTTGTCATCATCTTCGGTAATCGCTTTATCTTTTAGCTTAGCTTTAAGTTCGCTATTACCATCGCGGCGAATATTGCGTACCGCAACTTTAGCATCTTCGGCTTCGGTTTTCACGACTTTAATTAATTCTTTACGGCGTTCTTCGGTTAAGGCCGGCATTGGCACACGCACGGTACTACCGTTACTCACTGGATTTAAGCCTAAATCGGCATCACGAATGGCTTTTTCAATTATGCCACCCATTTTAGCTTCAAAGGGTTGCACGGTTAACGTACGAGCATCACTGGCAGTTACGGTTGCGACTTGATTAATTGGCATCATTGCACCATAGTAATCAATTTGAACGTGGTCTAAGAGACCAGCATGAACTCGTCCAGTACGAATTTTAGTTAAAGTAAGTTTGAAGCTTTCAACGCTTTTATTCATTTTAGATTCGGCTTGTTTTTTTATTTCAATCGTCATGATGCTTTAATACCTTTAAAATTTGGATACAAGTAAAATATTATAGTGAAAATTGTGTCATTTGTCAAAGTTATACGCATGCGCTGGTTCATTTATTAAGCGCGTTTAAAATCTTTGATTGCTTTTGCAACCTCTTTTTTACTGTCTTGCTCTTTTTCAGTTGCGCGTTTATCGTGAAGTTTTTTGCCTTTGGCTAAGGCAATTTCGGCTTTTACTCTGCCGTTTTTATAATGGAGGTCAATTGCAATTAAGCTATAGCCTTTTTGTTCGACTTTCCCGATTAAGCGATCGATTTCACGGCGATTCATTAAGAGTTTTTTAATGCGTGCCGAGTCAGGATTGACGTGCGTGCTGGCTGAAAGCATTGGCGTTACCGTAAAGCCCAAGAGCCAAACTTCATCACCCTTTATTTTTACATAACTGTCTTTTAATTGTCCTTTACCTTCGCGAATGGCTTTTACTTCCCATCCCTCAAGTACAATTCCAGCTTCAATGGTTTCTTCAATTGAATAATCATGGAAGGCTTTTTTATTTCTAATAATGCTCATTTTTTGATCTGTCTAAAATTCGCCACACAATTTATTCTGTTTACTTGAATAGTTTAATTGTTGTGGGTTTAAGTTTTTATTTCGCGCTATTCTAGCATAAAGCCACACTTGGTGGAATAGAATTTTTGCGAATGAAGCCCTTTAACTGATACAATAATCGGTTAATTATAATTAAAATTTAGCTAAGGATGTAATGGCACATGACTGCAAGCGCTAATCTATTGACTTTTCAGGAAATAATTCTAAAATTACAGAACTACTGGGCTGAGGCTGGTTGTGTGGTGTTACAACCATTTGATAAAGAAATGGGTGCAGGAACTTCACATACGGCAACCTTTTTACGCAGCCTTGGTCCTGAGCCATGGTTTGCCGCTTATGTGCAACCATCACGCCGTCCAAAAGATGGGCGTTATGGTGAGAGCCCCAACCGTTTGCAACATTATTATCAATTTCAAGTTGTGTTAAAACCTTCACCAAGCAATATCCAAGAGTTATACCTTGAATCATTACGAATTTTGGGTGTGGATACTGCTACCCATGACATTCGCTTTGTCGAAGATAACTGGGAAAACCCGACGCTAGGTGCATGGGGATTAGGTTGGGAAGTTTGGTTGGATGGGATGGAAGTAACCCAATTCACCTATTTTCAACAAGTTGGCGGTCTAGATTGCAAACCTGTTTTAGGCGAAATTACTTATGGTTTAGAACGTTTAGCAATGTATTTACAAGGTGTGGATAGCGTTTATGATTTAATTTGGGCGCGCACACTTGATGGCAATGCAGTTACGTATGGTGATGTATTTCATCAAAATGAAGTTGAACAATCTAAATATAATTTTGAACATAGCAATGCCGAGTTGTTCTTTAGTAATTTCAATAATTATGAAAGCGAAGCTAAACGCTTATTGGAAGTAGATTTAGTTCTTCCTGGTTACGAAATGATTCTGAATGCGGCGCATGCTTTTAATATGTTGGATGCGCGTGGCGCAATTTCGGTAACTGAACGTGCGACTTACATTGGACGAATTCGTAATTTAGCTAAATTAGTTGCAGAAAAATACTATGCTTCACGTGAGGCATTAGGTTTCCCATTAATCAAAAATTAAGTAACAAGAAATGGAGCTCGGATGAAGTGTCCGTTTTGTAATTGTGACGATACTCAAGTAATTGATACACGCTTGAGCGAAGACAAAATGCTGGTAAAACGTCGGCGCAAATGTGTTGCTTGTGATCGACGTTTCAATACTTTTGAAAAAATTGAATTACAATTGCCAACCGTAGTTAAAACTAATGGTAGCCGTCAAGAATATGACGAAACGAGAATTCGAGTTAGTTTTATGAAGGCGCTCCATAAACGTCCTGTTGCAACTAGCCTAGTTGATGAAGCGATTGAACGTGTGCGTCAGCGAGTTTTAATGCATGCTGAGCGCGAAATTAATAGCCGTGCAATTGGTGATATGGTGATGGAACAATTATCTAAATTAGATAAAGTTGCTTACATTCGCTTTGCTTCAATTTACCGCTCATTTCAAGATGTGACAGATTTTACCAATATTATTCAACAAGTAGATATTAAATAACCACTGGAGTTTAGATAAAAATGTTAAAAATTTTACAAAAAGCTTATGCCTTTGACGATGTTTTATTAGTGCCAGCGCACTCAGCAGTATTACCTAAAGATGTTTTGTTAACGACTAAATTTACGCGCAATTTAAATTTAAATATTCCGCTAGTTTCTGCGGCAATGGACACGGTGACTGAAGCGCGGATGGCGATAGCAATGGCGCAAGAAGGTGGAATTGGAATTATTCATAAAAATATGCCACCAGAATTTCAAGCTAGTCGGGTTGCTAGTGTTAAACGTCATGAATCAGGGATTGTTAAAGATCCTATTACTACTCAACCAGATACACCGCTGCGTGAATTAGTTGCTTTAACCCAAAAACGACGTATTTCAGGTGTCCCTGTGATTGAACACGGTAAATTGGTGGGTATTATTACTAATCGTGATTTGCGTTTTGAAACTAATTTGGATCAACCAGTGCGCAATGTAATGACCTCGCGAGAAAAATTAGTTACAATTAAAGAAGGTGATTCAATTGAATTAGCTAAGGAATTAATGCATCAACATCGGATTGAACGGGTGTTGGTAGTTAATGATAATTTTGAATTGCGTGGATTAGTTACAGTTAAAGATATTACCAAAAATGTAGCCTTTCCATTAGCCAATAAAGATGAATACGGACGTTTACGCGTGGGGGCCGCGGTTGGTTCTGCTGGCGATACTGAGGAGCGCGTGAGCTTATTGGTGGCTTCAGGTGTCGATGTGATTATTGTTGATACTGCGCATGGTCACTCACAAGGGGTAATTGATCGAGTGCGTTGGATTAAACGCAATTACCCGCAAATTGATGTCGTGGGTGGAAATATTGCAACGGCTGCAGCAGCGCGTGCGCTAGTTGATGCGGGTGCTGATTGTGTGAAAGTTGGAATTGGTCCTGGCTCAATCTGTACGACACGAATTGTCGCAGGGGTTGGTGTGCCACAATTATCCGCAATCGCAAATGTTGCAGATTATTTGCGAGAGAGTGGCGTGCCAGTTATTGGGGACGGTGGAATTCGTTTTTCTGGTGACGTTGCAAAAGCCATTGCAGCAGGTGCTTCATGTGTAATGTTGGGTAGCTTATTAGCTGGAACCGATGAAGCGCCTGGTGATCTTGAACTTTATCAAGGTCGTAGTTATAAATCTTATCGTGGAATGGGCTCGTTGGGGGCAATGAGCAAGGGTTCAGCCGATCGTTACTTTCAAGAAAAAGATGCGGGACAAGATAAATTAGTTCCCGAAGGTATTGAGGGACGTGTGCCACATAAAGGTTCATTAAATGCGGTCGTACATCAATTAATGGGCGGTTTACGTGCGTCGATGGGCTATTTGGGTTGTGCCAATATCGATGAAATGTATCGCTATGCAGAATTTGTTGAAATATCGGCAGCAGGAATTAAAGAATCGCATGTTCATGATGTGCAGATTATTAAAGAAGCTCCGAACTATAATCTTGGTTAATCCAATCAAGGAATTTATTTAATTTTAAGAATAAAGGGACTAGCATGTTTAATGTAGTTGAACGTCACCAAAAAACGGTTAAAGGGATTTTAATTGCGATTACGGCGACTTTTGTAGTGTGGGGCGTAAGTGGTTACCTAGATATGGGTGGCGATGATGGCTATGTTGCAAAAGTTGGTAGTAACAAAATTTATACCCAAGATATTGATAATGCAATGAGTCAAAATCCTGGGCAACCACAAGATAAAATGCAGGTTTTATTTGGTCTAATTAATCGTCAATTATTAATTAATGCATTACAAGATAATCATATGTCGGCAAGCACGGCTCAATTACAACAAGCGATTGCGGCGATTCCAATGTTTCAAACTAATGGAAAATTTGATGTTAAGAAATATGAAGATTATTTAAAACAAAGTTATTCGACTTCGGCTAAATTTGAGCAAAATGTTAATCAGCAAATTTTGATTGAGCAAATTGTTGATTTCTTTAAAAATTCATATTTTACCTCAACAACCTTTCAAAATAAATTTATCGCTTTATTAAGTCGCGAACGGAATGTCTCGCAATATGTGGTTGATACTCAGCAATTTTATCCGAAAATCAACGTAACTGAAAGCGATATTACTGCATATTACAAGCAAAATATTGCCAAATATACTGTGCCAGATCAAGTTAAATTGCAATATATTCAAGTTTCATTAGATAGCTTATCTTCCTCAATAAAAGTTAGTGATGCCGAGATCAATCAATATTTGCAAGATCACCCAAATAGCGGTTCAAATGAACAAGTTGATGCGTCACATATTTTATTAACCGTACCAAGTGGTGCAACGCCAGAACAAATTGCGCAAATTAAAGCTAAAGCCGAACAGATTTTGGCTCAAGTTAAAGCTAATCCTGCTAAATTTGCCGAATTAGCTAAACAATATTCACAAGACCCTGGTTCTGCGGCGAATGGTGGTGATTTAGGTTTCTTCTCTAAAGGCGTGATGGCAAAAGAGTTTGAATCGGCAGCCTTTAGTTTGAAGAAAGATCAAATTAGCGGTTTAGTTGAAACTCAATTTGGTTTCCATATTATTAAAGTCAATGAGATTAAAGGTAATGATACGGCATCGTTGCGTCAAGCCGCAGAGCTTCAAGTTCAAAAGCAAAAAGCTCAGCAACAATTACAAAGCGTGATTGATCAGTTAAATGACCTGAGCTACAATCAACCAGATAGTTTGGCACCTGCTGCACAAAAAACTGGCTTAGTTGTGCAAACTAGCGACTGGGTAGCCAAAGGAGCGACACAAGGGTTATTTGCTAACCAAAAAGTACAACAAGCAATTTTCACCGATGATGTGCTAAATAAACATCATAATAGTGAAGTGATTGATTTGGGCAATGGTAGCTCGATTGTAGTGCGTGCCAGTGAATATCAAGCGGCGAAACAACGTCCAATTAGCGAGGTAAGTGGTGAAATTAGTAATGCACTTAAGGCACAGCAAGCTGCGCAAATGGCAGCAAGCGTTGGACAACAAGATTTAGCTCAGTTACAACAAGGTAAATTGAAACTTAATTTTACCAATCCGCAAAATGTGTCATTACTTGGGCAAAGTAAAGATATTGACCCAATGGCGGTACGCCAAATTTTCGCAGCGCCAGCACAATTTCCATCCTATAGTGGTGCAGTTAATGCCAATGGTGCGTACGTAATTTACCAAATAAATAGTCAAGCCGTAGATAAAACCTTGGATCAGCAAAATCAGAAAGTTGTTGATCAATTAGCTAGTCAATATTCAATGATGAATTTGAATGCTTATGTTGGTTCATTACGTAGTCAATACAAAGTTAGCTATAAATTAGATCGAATCCAAGGTGCTGGTGATACACCACAGCAACCAGCTGGAAACTAAGCCTTCAAATTTTTGCATCAGCCACTTTGCAGAGTTATAATGATTAAAATTACTAGTTATTTAAAGTTGCAAGTGGCTTTTTTTATGTTGGAATAAACTATGTCCCATGCTCAAGTTAGCCAAAATCTATTATATAACAATCAATTGGATGAAACTTTTCTGAACCGTCAGTTGGCTAAATTAACCCACCGCGGCATTGATTTTGCCGATCTTTATCTACAAAATACGGCAAGTGAGTCGTGGGTGTTGGATGAGGGGATTATCAAATCGGGAAGTTTTGCAATTAATCAAGGGATTGGTGTGCGTGCGGTGTGTGGTGAAAAAACTTTCTTTAGTTATGCTAATGCGTTGGATACGCAGCTAATCACCAACTTGGTGGACAATTTATTTATTGAAAACGTGTCTGGAATAGCTAAAGCTTATAGTCAAGCGCCCAGCGCGCAATTAGATTTATATACGTTGACTAATCCACTGTATTCAATGGAAAGCGCGGCTAAAATTAGTTTGTTACAGCAAATTGATCAGCTCGGGCGAAAAAATAGCTATGTAACGAATGTCATTGCGAGCATTAATTTGGAGTATGATCAGATTTATTTAGCACGGAGTGATGAACGTCAATTTAGCGACATTCGTCCGTTAATTCATCTGAGTATTAGCATAATTGTGAGTAAAGATGGTAAACTTGAACGTGCTGGTGCTGGCGGTGGTGGGCGTTATGAATTGAGTTATTTTTCACCCGAGATGGTAGCTAGCTATATTGATAAAGCCTATGAGCAAGCTATGTTAAAACTAGAGGCTAAGGCTGCGCCAAGTGGTGAAATGCCCATCGTGTTAGGTAATGGTTGGGCTGGCGTAATTTTACATGAAGCGGTTGGACATGGGCTTGAGGGCGATTTTAATCGCAAAGGCAGCTCGGCGTTTAGCGGTAAGATTGGGCAACAAGTTGCGAGTAAAGGCGTTACCGTAATTGATGAGGGTTGTATTGCCGATCGGCGTGGTTCATTAAATATTGACGATGAGGGTAATCCTACGCAGCGTACGGTTTTAATTGAAGATGGAATACTTCAAGGTTATTTGTATGATGAATTAAATGCACGCTTGATGAATACGCAATCGACGGGAAATGGACGGCGTGAATCATTTGCTAGTAATCCATTACCGCGCATGACCAATACTTATATGTTAGGTGGTAAATATTCGCCTGAAGAAATTATTTCCTCAGTTGAATATGGTTTGTTTGCGGAAAATTTTGAAGGTGGTCAAGTAGATATTACCTCGGGGCAATTTGTGTTCAATGCTTCGGTGGCGTGGGTTATTGAAAATGGTAAATTAAGCTACCCAGTTAAAGGCTGTGCGTTGGTTGGGAGTGGTCCTGAATGTTTGCAACATGTCAGCATGATAGGCAATGATTTGGCGCTTGATAGCGGAGTTGGCGTGTGTGGTAAAGATGGGCAATCGGTGCCAGTTGGAGTTGGACAGCCAACCATGCGTTTAGATGGTGGTTTAGTTGTTGGTGGTTAATTAGAGCTGATTGTTATATTACTGCTTTGAATAGTTTTTGCTAGTTGTATATGCATAAATACAATCGCTTTGATTTGAGTTTAACTTATTGTAGGTATTGAATAAAGCATAATTCATAAATTTTGAGTTTGGTATAATCACCAAGTACAAACCTACTCCAATGATAAGTATTGATTCTATTTTATGCACAATAACTATCTGTAATTAAACTTATAAATGATAAATGCCGTACTTAATTTATAAAAGGTAATCTGATGCAATATAAATCATGGCGCAACTTAACGCTAATTTTAATTAGCAGTAGTTTTTTAGTCGCATGTACTAAGAGTGCCAGCTCGGTTGTGGCAGTCAATAATAATACTTTACGGGTTGATATTGGCTCGGAGATCCCGACCTTTGATCCTGCACTGGCTGAAGATGGTTATACCTATCGGGTAATTAATGATTTATTTGCGGGATTATTGGATTTTGATCAGGCTAACCGTCCAATTCCAGGTATGGCAAGTAGCTGGGAAATTAGCCCAGATGGTTTGAATTACACTTTTCATTTACGTCCGAATTTGAAATTTTCAGATGGTAGCCCAATTACGGCAAATGATTTTGTCTTTTCATGGCAACGATTGGTAAATCCTAAAACAGGATCATCGTATGCTTTTTTGCTAAAAGATATAGTTAATGGTGCAGATATAATTGCTGGTAAGAAACCAGCGAGTTCATTGAGCGTGTCGGCTCCAAATCTTAATACGTTTGTGGTTAAATTGGCGCATCCAAGTAACGCTTTTTTAAGTTACATAACCGTACCGAATGTTTTTGTAGTGTCACAAGCAGCGCTAACTAAATATGCAGAATCATGGACTAATCCGCAAAATATGGTTACTTCAGGCGCTTATATCCTCAAAGAACATGTTTTGAATGGCTATATTTTGGTGAGTAAAAATCCAAACTATTATGCCGAAAGTGTTGTAACAATTGCCAATGTAAAATATTTCCCATTCGTGGATACCAACTCGTCGTTAGCTAATTATAAAACCGGTGCACTTGATACAACTTGGCAAAATGTACCCGTGGATCAATATCAAGCCTTGAAAAAACAGTATCCCGATGAATTACACACCTTTAAGTGGGAGCGGACGGAATATCTTAATATTAATATGACCTTGCCGAAATACGCGAAGAATTCTAAACTTCGTGAAGCGCTGGCTTTGGCAATTGATCGTAAGAGTTTAACTGAATTAGTCTTGGGGTCAGGACAAACGCCACTGTATTCAATTGTGACACCGACGATTGAAAATGGTAAATATGCCGATATTCATTATTCGTGGAGTGATTTGTCGCACGATAAACAAATTGCTTTAGCCAAACAGCTTTACAAAGAAGCTGGCTATGGACCAAATAATCCGCTAACCATTACCATTAAACATCAGAATAATGATTTATACAAAAAAGTAATGGTGGCAATTATGTCAATGTGGCAAGATACTTTGGGGGTAAAAGTTACTTTAATTAGTGAAGAACGCAAAGTGTTGAATAATGATTGGCGTACGGCTAATTTTGATATGGCACAAGGTGGTTGGGGTGCTGATTATAATTCGGTAACCACCTATACGCCGCTATTCATATGTAATAATGGTAATAATCGTTCACATTATTGTAATCCCAAATACGATGCCTTAATTGCCAAAGCTGAAGCAACCGCGAATCCACAACTTCAAGAGCAGTTATACAAACAAGCATTAGCGCTAGTTTTGAATGACTATCCGATTATTCCTTTATTTCAACCAACTCATCAACGCTTAGTTACTCCACGGATCAAAGGTTATGATATTGATAGTAATTATTTGGATAATGTACAGACTAAATGGTTTCATCTTACCGAGTAATTGAGTATATTGTTTTAAACCAATGATTTACGGTTGTATTGGCTTGGTTTAACAAGCTTCAGCGGCAAGATTAGCGGATAAGTGTTTTAAAATTCTTGGTAGTTAAGCTGCTCAATTTATTTAAGGTTAAAAGTGTAATTTTTATGCCACGCAAATATCCTATTCTTGTCTTTTTATTAGACCGAATAAATGTAGCCAGATTAATTTTTATTCTGGCATTTCTTTGGGTTTTAGCCTATGGCAGCTTGGGGTGCTACCTTTTACGTAGTCAATTTAATGGAATTCATAGCTTTCATGATGCATTTTATTATACGGTAGTAACCTATGCAACTGTTGGTGATAATACGATTTATCCCTTAACGACTACAAGTAAAAATTTTGTAATTAGCATGGTTGCTTGTGGTTTGAGTAGTTTTGCCATGTTTGGCTCATTTGTCATTTATCAAGTCGTTAACCGAGTGCAAAAAATAATTAATAAAATTCAAGGTGGTAAAATCAATATGAAAAATCATATCATTTTCTGTGGTTATAGCGTGATTACCGAACTGCTGATTAATAAATTCATTCAAAATCATACGCCATTTATCTTGTTGGATAATGCGCAACATCATGAACTAAATAATGCTAAAGACGGTAATTTCTTATACGTGAGCGTTCCAAATCGTTTGGAGAGCTTACTTAAGGCTAATATTGAACATTGTAAAATGATTATTGCCTCATCAGATTTAGATAGTGAGAACATTTTGGCTGCTGTGAATGCGGCTAAATTAAAACAGCAGTTTAATAAAAAATTTAAAATTGTGGTGCGAGTTTTGTATGAGGAAAATTTTTCAGTAGCTCTACAAAATGGCGCAACCGATGTTATTTCGCCAACCTTAATGGCAGCAAATGCAATTATTGAATTAATGTAGGATTATTAGTGGTGCTTGTGTTGTAGCGCCCACCGTAAATTGTACTTGGCGTTGGTAGTTTCTTTTATATAAGATAATTCTATCTTATGTTCATTTTTTATTGCTTAAGTTATAATTAGAGTTTTGATTAAATATTTGTCTGGTGTGTTGTGATTAGTAAAGTAGTTAATTTTCAGATTAAATATGGTAGTTAAAGATTCTTTTGATTAGTGGTACAGTGAAATTAATTTTTAAAGAGGATTAAACATGACTAAATTAAGTAATTCGTGGCAGATTAAATCTGGAATAAGTATAAAAAATCATTTTGTAATGGCGCCAATGGTTAACCAACAAAGTGAAGAAGACGGTTGCCTCGGTGAAGATGAATTCCAGTGGTTGCGTGAGCGTGCCAAGGGTGGTTACGGAATGATAATTACCACCGCTTGTAATGTCTCTAAAAATGGTAAAACCTGGAGCCAGCAGCTAAGTATCTATGATGATAAACATTTGCCTGGTTTAACTAAATTGGCGAGTGAGCTAAAATTATTTGGTGCGAAACCATTGGTGCAAATTTTTCACGGCGGGGCACGCTGTCCATCCAGTATTACTGGCGTTCAACCAGTTAGCGCCAGTGCTTTTTTATTGGATCTACCCAATTTTGAGCAACCGCGTGCAATCACCGAGGCAGAAATTAAACAAGTTGTACAAGAATTTGTGGCTGGTGCAAGAAGGGCTCACTTAGCTGGATTTGCTGGTGTTGAGATTCATGGTGCTAATGGTTATTTATTGTGCCAATTTATTAGTCCTGATACGAATCAGCGTAGTGATAATTATGGTGGGAGTTTAGAAAATCGTGCGCGCCTGATTCGCGAGGTTTTGCAGGGTTGTAAGCAAGAATTACCGAATGATTTTATTGTTGGGGTTAGACTGTCACCAGAAAATCGCGGCATTCAAACAGGTCTAGATTTAGATGAAAGCATACAGATTGCCAAATGGTTAGTTGAGGATGGAGCGGATTACATTCATTTATCTACCAATGATATGTTTAAATCAGCAGATAAATATCCAACTCAAGCAAAAGCGCTAATTAGTTATTTTATTGATGCCGTGGGACAAAAAGTTCCTCTACTTGCTGCTGGTGGTTTACAAACTCTTGAACAAATGCAATCAGCTTTAGAAATTGGCTTAAGTGGTATTGCGTTAGGACGCGCGGCAATTGCTAATGCGGATTTACCCTTGCATTCTGATGATTCTAGTTATCAACCATTGCAACCTCCTTATACTTGGGAGCAGTTAAAAGCTGTAAAAGTTAGTCAGTTTTTCTATAAACAGCTAAAAAACTACCCAGGAATGATTGCAGAAAGCAAATAATTTATTGTTGTTTTGGCGATTATTTACTGTGGATTTGATTAATTAAAATTTAAATAGTGTCTTGGCTTGTTGGCGTTTTTATAGGGAAAGGCGACAAAAATATTTTGATTGAGTGATGTGTGGTATTTTGTAACGGTTGTTTAATAGGAAAATATTCGCTGATTTATGATAAATATTTGTTGTGATGAACAAGTCTAGTATATAATACTCCTTGAGACAGTGTTCGAAACATTTTCTCAAATCCATAGTACGACACCCAAAACTTCATTGTTTTGGGTGTTTTACTTTGTAGATTGAGAGAGTTACTTATCTAGAGCCTGTTTGAATTTCTTCAAATCAAGTTGTTTTTCCATCCGTGCCACAATTACAGCTGCCATGCTATTACCAACTAAATTAGTAGTGCTGCGTAGTTCGCTCATTATCTTGTCGATGCCAAGCAGGATTGCGATGGTGACTACGGGTATTTTGCCATGCATTGCAGCAAGTGTTCCAGCTAGGACAATAAAACCTGAGCCACTTACACCAGCTGCGCCTTTGCTGGTTGCCATGAGAACTAAAATAACGGTTACATATTCTTGCCAGCTTAAATGAATATTAAATGCTTGGCATAAGAATGCAATGACTAATGACAAGTAAATATTAGTTCCATCGAGATTGAAGCTGTAACCAGCTGGAACGACGATACCAACCACGGATTCATCAACCCCTGAATTTTTCAATTTGCGCATGATTGGACCGAGCGCACTTTCACTGGATGAGGTTGCAAAAACCAAAATTATTTCATCTTTAATGAAATTTAAAAATTGGAAGATGCTAAATCCTGCCATTTTGGCAACACTGCCTAAGATTATCAGGATGAAAAAGACACAAGCCCCAACCATGGTTGCCACTAAACCAAGCATATGCCAAATTACTGCTACACCAAATTGACCCAGCATAAAAGCCATTGCCGCAAAAGCCGCAATTGGTGAAAACCACATAACAAAACTTAAGATTTTAAATAACCAACCTTGAATTAGATGCAAATTATGCATAATTGGTTCACGCCAGCGTTGACCTAAGTAGAATAAAGCGAAGCCTAAACAGACGGCAATGAATAAAATTTGTAAGGTGTTTCCAGTTAAAAAGGGTTCCCAGAGATTTTTGGGGATGGCCGAGAGCATTATTTTAGTAAAGCTAGTTGCATCGGCTTCATTTTGGGTATATTTTGCAATTAAACTAGGATCGATACTCGCAACGGATAAATTTAATCCCGTGCCTGGATGAAAAAAATGTCCAAAGCTTAGACCAATGATTAAAGCTAGGCTTGAAATTATCTCAAAATATAAAAATGATTTCGCGCCGATGGTGCCTAATTGTTTTAAGCTTCCCATACCAATTACGCCACTCACCACGGTAAAAAATACAATTGGTCCAACTAAAATTTTAATTACGTGAATAAAGGCATCAATAACTGGCTTGCTTTGTTTAGCAAGAGTTGGATCAACGATACCGAAAATAATTCCTCCACACATGAAGACTAAGACTAAAAACCACAGGCTGGCATACCAGCGTCGATAAATTGGTTTTGCGTTTGGTTTTGACATCTAAAACTCCTTAGTTTGATTATTTGATTGATGTAAATAAAGCTATCTTTTCAGGATATTAGCTTGGATTTTGCTAGTACTAGATTTTATCAAATTAGTTAGTAGGTTAGTGGTATAATTGAGTAAGTAGGTAACTTTTTTAATGGCTGGAGAACAATTATGAGTAAACCGAAACAATATCAATTGCCAAATTTAGAAGCTATGCAGGACGCGTATAATTCGTTCACTCAGTTGGCGAGTAAATTTACAGAGTTAAATAATAAGTATTTGGAACAAAGTAAGCAGTATTTCCAACAGGGGATTGACAACAGTCAAGTTTTATATAAAGTTAGCACTCCTGAAGATTTAATGGCTGCATTAAAGCAAATTACAGCGCAAAATCTGGGTTTAGCCTCTAAGTCGTTGCTGGCAGATTTAGACTTAGTGGTGCAAATTTATCGTGAAGCATGCGCTAAGTCGGTGTGTAATGGTGATGGCGTGCAATGTAACTCGGCTAAGTTTTTTGAATTTTATTCGAAATTACTTCCAACGCCATTAACGCTTCAATTTGATGAAATGGTGAAAAATGCGCTCTTAGGTAATCACCAAGCAATGCAGTCGTTGCAAGATATGATTCAAGATGCGCTTACTAAAGTAGAGCAAAGTTTACATGTTGCAACGGATGCGGCAATGGATAATTTAGATAAAAGTAAATAATTAGGTTCTATTTGAGATATTATTCAATATTAGGCTTGGAGTTATCCAAGCCTTTTTTATTGGTGATTGAATCGATGTTTAGCTTAGAGTGATTATTGGAGTAGAGCTGTAGCGATGAGCAATTGATTTAAGTTTTAAGGTTTTTCATCGCTAATAGTGCAATTTTTCTTGGTTAAATTGAGTTTTATGTACTGAACAACTAATCTTTGTTGCGAGTAAAATATTATAATTGACCATAAACGATTAGTTTTATTAAGCGTTCAAGTACATCTGGTTGTTGATATTTGGCGCAAAGCGGTTTAGATTGCCGAAGTGTGATATTTTTTAAAGTTGTAATCAGTAAGCTAATTACAAATTCTACTTTATCTGTAGCTTCATTCCGTTGTGAGTAATAGGCATGAAGGACACTCTGGAAAAATGAGTGAACATTTTCTATCATTGCTGATACATATTGATGTGATGAATTTTTATCATGTGAGGCTATTTCACGCGTGAAAATATTTAGGCGACTAATTCCATGCGCTGAGTGAAACATCTTTTGAAATTCAATGATGATTTCAGGTAAGCGTTGCTCCATTTTAGGTAGGCTTAATTGAATAAAGCCAGCTGCGTTCAAAGCTTCCAGTTGTGCTTTGACTTCTGCTACCAAAAATGCGACGACAGCTTGGTAGAGTTCGCTTTTACCGCCAAAGTGATAGGAAACAGCAGAAAGATTGACTTCAGCTTCAGCCGCGATATCGCGTACGGATACTGCATCAAAACTCGATTCACCAAAAAGTTTAATTCCACTGGCAATCAATTTGTTATAAGTACTATCCATGTTTACCTTGTAATTAAGCTGTATTATCGTTCTAGGTTATAATGTTTACATGCTAAGATTTCAGCATTCTAAATTTTAGTTTTGCTGAGGAACTTTAAATGCGTTGAGTTCAAAAGTTAGTGATTTAAAATGTTTCGGGATGAATTATAACATATAAAACAGTTAACTTAAAATCCAGTCATGTGATTTTATTGACAAATTAAAACATTTGTTTTAAAATATCGTTTAATTTAAAAATCTTTTAAAGCTATTCAATGACCATCGCTCAAAATAATCCTCCAGTCTCAACAAGTTTTTGGCTTGAACCACGTTCTATTGTAGCCTATGCCGTAATGTTGCTTGCGTTGGCTGAGATTATTGATTTAACCATCGTTGCTGTTGCTGTGCCGCATATAATGGGATCATTAAGTGCTAATTTAAGTGAAGTGTCATTAACTATGACGAGTTATATTGTTGCTGCTGCGGTTTGCATACCTTTAACTGGTTTGGTTACGCGTAAATTTGGAACTAAAAAAGTTATTTTAGTTTCTGCGATTCTGTTCTTATTTTCATCGGTCTTATGTGGGTTATCAACTTCAGTGACCGAGATGGTAATTTTTCGGTTGATGCAGGGTGTTGGGGGTGCTTTTTTGCCCTCAATCGCTCAGTCGTATATTTCCCGCAGCTTCACAGCCGAAGAGCAGCCGAAAATGATGACGGTCTATAGTTTGATTATGGTAATGGGGCCAATTTTAGGTCCAATATTTGGTGGTTATTTGGCAGAAAATTTATCTTGGCGCTGGTGTTTCTATATTAATGTCCCAATTTGTATTACTAGTTTTGTTCTAATTTGGCGTAATATGAAAAAAGAGGTTCAAGAACCAGTTAAAATTGATTATATTAGTTTTGCATTTATGGCTTTTGGGATTGGCTGTTTAGAGTATTTTATTGATGAGGGAAATACCAATAATTGGTTTGATTCGATGCAAATGATAATTATATTCACGATTGCAATTGTGTTACTAATATTTTTCATTTGGCGTGGTTTTTTAGGTAAGTCGGTCATTAATTTGAGTATTTTTAGGAATACCAATTTTGTGTTGTGTTGTTTAAGTATGTTTTTATTTATGTTGCTAGTTAATGGTTCTTTAGCCTATTTTCCAACTATGTTGCAGCAAAGCTTTAATTATCCTGTCGATACCGCGGGTTTAATTTCTGCTCCGCGTGGGCTGGTGGCATTTATTGCCGCGCCAATCGTTGCTAAGTTGATGAATAAAGTTGATCCACGTAAAATTTTATTTGTGGGATTATGTATTTTTTCAGGCTCAAGCTTTTTTCTCTCTAGCTATGCACCAGCGGTAAGCCCAATGTATATTATTATTACCATGTTGATTCAAGGTGTTGGAATGATGGCTTTTTTTATTCCACTTATGCAGATCGTTTTTATTGATGTTCCAAAAGAACTACATGGTGATGTTTCAGGGGTCTTTAATTTTTTCCGTAATTTTGCTAGCTCAATTGGCACCTCGCTTTCGGCAACCATTATTTCACATCAATTGCAAGTTACCTATCATGATATGGGGGCACATATTTCGCCATATTCTCGTGGCTTTATGTGGTGGTCGCAGCAGTTAGGGAATCCCCCAGAAGTGACCAAGAGTGCAATTGCGCAAGCACAAATAATGGCTCAGGGTTCTTTGGTTAGTTATATTGATTCATTTATGATCTTTGGTTCAATGATGTTGGTGTTTTTGTGGCTACCATTTTTATTGAAACGTCCAACGCGTGGTGCTCCGATTCATCTGGAGTAAGTAGGGTCTTAATTTGATATGCATATCCAACACAAGATATTTCAGCCTGGTTGGCAATTCTAGTTAAGCTGAAATAACTTTCTGTATTCCAAGCAATCTGGTTCTGGAATTTCTAGTTTGTTGATTGCGTCAGGTAATTAATCGTGTAGATTAGCGTGGCTGAAGATAGTTGGATAGCATAACTTGGTGTGAAATATATCTGTTTCTGGATATTAAATCTTAATTTTTGTTCTCTTTTAGGAAAAATGATGGCTGAAACTCAATCAAAACATAAACATTTAATTGCAGGTGTTGCACTAATTCTTGTCGCTGTTGGCGGTATTTATGGTTATTATAAGTATAGTCTGGTTTATCCAAGTACTGATAACGCTTATGTTAACGCAAATTTAATTAATATTGCGCCTAAAGTTAGTGGTTATGTGCAGCAGGTTTATGTCAAAGATAATCAATTTGTCCATAAAGGAGATTTATTAGTTGATCTCGATCCGCAAGACTATAGTTTGATGCTAACTAAAGCTAAACAAGATTTTGCTTTAGCTCAGCAACAAGCGCTATCTGCAAAACAGCAAATTCTTACGGCTAAAGCCAATGTAGCTAAAAATAAATCTGATTTTGATTTTGCAACTCAGATGGCGACGCGTTATACTAATTTGTATAATCAAAAAGCTGGATCATTGCAAGATATGCAAAAATATCAAAACCAAGCGATGGCAGCTAAACAAGCTTTAGAGCAAGCCAATGCGAGTTTAGATCAAGCGACTGCGCAAAATTTAGCGGCTAATACGCAGATTAGCATTGCACAATCAGGAATTAATAACGCCCAAAATAATACTGGATATACTCAATTACGTTCGCCGGTGGATGGTTATATTAGTAATCTTAATTTGCAAACTGGTGAGTTAGTCGCAGCTGGTCAAAAATTATTTGGTTTGGTGGATAATCAAAGTTGGTGGGTGGATGTGAATTTTAAAGAAACTCAGTTGAAACGCGTTAAAGCAGGACAGCCCGCAAGTGTTGAATTGGATATGTATGATCATAAATATCATGGCGTGGTTCAAAGTATTAGCTATGCCAGTGGGAATACCTTTTCATTACTGCCTGCTGAGAATGCTACGGGAAATTGGGTTAAAGTTACGCAACGTTTTACCGTGCGCGTGAAGATTGCGAATGAATCTGATTTTCCATTGCGGGTTGGTGCGAGTTCAAATGTAACCATTGATACCAGTAAATAGTAGGCTGATGATGAAAATAAAACAAATTTGTTTAGTGAGTGCGGCTGGAATTCTGTTGAGTGCGTGTGGTTTAATGGGACCAAATTATTCCGAGCCAAGTCTAAATTCACCGCAAGCTTGGCGTAGCCCAGATCAGATTAGTCAAGTTGAGAGCACTAATTTAGCGCAATTGGCGTGGTGGAAACAATTTAATGATGCCAAACTTAATCAATTGATCGAAAGCGCTCTAAGTAACAACAATAATCTGCAAATATCGATGGGAAATGTCTTGCAGGCGCAAGCCTCATTGCGTAAGGTGAATATGGGGTGGGTGCCAACGGTAGCCTTGGGTGCTGGTGGTATGACTGGACAATCCTTTAACCCGAGTTTTACTAATTTGAGTGGTTATCCATTGTTAAATAATGTAAATACAAGTACGCAAGGATTTGATGGCTATGGTGTTGGAATTATTCCAAGTTATACTTTAAATGTGTTTAGCCAAATTAAGCAAGGTGAAATTGCTAAATTAAATCTGGCCTTACAAAAGCAAGCGACAAATGCGGTGCGTTTGGGGGTAATTAGCCAAGTCGCAAGCAGTTATTTTACTTTGTTGGGTTTACAAAAACAGCTGGCATTACAGCAGCAAATTTTGGCGGATGCGCAGGAAATGCGTCATTATACGCAGATTCAATATGAAAATGGAAGTGTTTCGGATTTTAATTTAGATGCTTTAGATCAGTATATTGCTGGTGTAGTTGGCAATATTCCGAGTTTAAAAGCCAATATTACACAAACTGAAAATGCGTTGCAGGTTTTAACCAATAATAATCCTGGTAAAATTATCACGCAAAATACATTTGATCAGATTAAGCCTGATGGTATTGTGCCTGTAAATTTACCCTCTAGTGTTTTGAAACAGCGTCCCGATATTATTGCGGCTGAATATCAACTGCAAATCGCCAATGGAAATATTGGTGCGGTAACGGCACAATTTTTTCCAACGATAAGTTTAACTGGGATGTTAGGGCAAGGCTCGATGCAGTTAAATAATTTATTTAGTGCGGGTGGAGATTTTTGGGCAACTCAATTAGGGGTTGGAATGCCGCTATTTAATTTAGGCTTATATGCTGAAATTGATAAGGCAAAAGCTGGCTATTATTCGGCGTACTATAATTATATTCAAAATGTGCGCAGTGCATTTTCTCAAGTTGATGATGGTTTATCCAGTCATGATAGCTTAAATCAAAATGCAATTCAACAAAAGGTGGCTTTGAATAAAGCCCAAAGTTTATACACGATTGCACAAAAACAATATCAGCAAGGCACGCTGAGTTATGCTAATACTTTGGGTTTAAAATTGAATATTGACTATGCGCAGTCCAATGCCAATCAAGTTAAGATTCAACAAATGAATAGTTTGGTTAATTTATATCAAGTTCTGGGTGGTGGTTATCAGGTTGAAAGCCAATTGACGCAAATTAAAAAATTTGGCGATGGGCATGATATTTAAGCCCGTGATTTTTACTAGTAAGTTTATAAATCGGCTAAAATAGCTGCTGGATTTCGTTAAAATTATTTAATCGGATAAACAATTATGCAACAAGTTAAGCTTAAAAATCAATCTCTCGAAGTTACGATCAATTTGCTCGGTGCGGAAGTACGCAGTGTTAAAAATATACTTACAGGTCATGAGTATATGTGGGATGCTAATCCAGATTTTTGGTCGGGAGTTTCACCTGTGTTATTTCCCGTGGTTGGTAAAACTACGGCTGGCGTGCTTAAATTTGCGGGTAAAGATTATCCACAGGGCAATCATGGCTTTGCACGGAGTTCGGTGTTTAGCGTTATCGAATCATCACCAACGAAAGTTATTTTGCAAATTTTAACCTCAGAATTAGGCGCAGAGATTTATCCGTTTAATTTGGCATTTCAGGTAAGTTATTCTTTGGATGGGGATAAATTAATTACCGAGTACACGGTAGAAAATTTAGATACGCAAACAGCTTATTTTAGTGTTGGGGCTCATCCTGCATTTAAATGCCCGTTTGATGCCGAGCATAAAATTGATGATTATATAATTGAGTTTTCAGCACCAGAAAGTAATTTAGTTTGGCATGAAATTACACCCCAAGCATTCTTTACGGGTAAAACTGCAAGTTTAAACTTACAGCAAATGGAGTTAAATACAGAGACTTTTGCCAATGATGCCTTAGTTTATGATAATTATGTCAGTTCGCATGTTTCATTGCGTGAAAAAAATAGTTCGCGCCAAATTCGCGTCTCATTGACAGGTTTTCCATGGTTAGGCTTATGGTCAAAAGTTGGTGCAGAGTATGTTTGCATCGAACCATGGTGTGGGCATAGTGATATGCTTGGCTTTTCTGGTGAAATTAATCAAAAAGTTGCGATTGAGTCAGTTTTACCTAATTCAACTTGGTCGCGCAAGTATTCAATTGAGTATGGATATTAACTTGATTTTTGATTTGCGTATGCAATAGTGGGCTTAAATTTAAAAAATGTGCGAAATTACTTTAGTTCTAAGTAGTTTCGCAAATTAATCTTAAATGAAGTATGTCTAAGTGTTTATTCTATAGGCGAAATGAAATTAATTGTAATCCAATCAAACAGGCTAAGCTATAATACTTCCTTATGAAAAAATATTTTCCCCTCTTTATTAGCTTAACAGTAATCGTCTCTAACGTTCAAGCAATTGATTTGTATCAAACTTATCAAAAAGCCTTAGCGTATAATGCCGATTATCTTAAAGCAATTGCGACCAATCAGTCTGGACAAGAGCAAAAAAACATTGCTCGAGCTGCGCTATTGCCGCAAATAAGTGCAACTGGGACAATTTCTGAGAATTATTTTAATCAAAGTGGCGTGAGCGCAAACTACAACCAACCTGTGTATAGCGCACAACTTAGCCAAACTCTTTTTGATTATAGTAAGCTGTCAAATTATGTCAAAGGTAAATTTGCTGGACAGTTGGCGGATTTACAATTAACTAATGCGCGGCAACAATTAATGACTAGCGTGGCTCAAGCCTATTTTGATGTGTTATATGCAGAAGATGTGTTGTTGGCAACGCAGATGACTAAAACTGCATTAGGTAAGCAATTAACTCAAGCTCTAGCTGCCTTTCAAGTTGGTTCGGTGACGATTGCTGATGTGAATGATGCTCAATCGGGTTATGATGCTGCTGCGGCGCAAGAAATTCAAGATGAAAATAGTCTAATTAATAAAAAAAATGTATTTCGCAATATAACTGGGATTGATCCTGAGCAAATTCAACCACTTCAAGAACAAATTAAATTAGATACACCATTACCGCAAAGTGATAGCGCGTGGTCCAAAATCGCTGAGAGTTCAAATTTAAATGTATTAATTTCACTTAAACAGATGGACATGGCTAAGCAAGATATTAGTATTGCAAAGGGAGGACATTATCCAACCCTAACGTTACAAGCACAATATCAATATCAAGATACTGGTAATTTAGACTCAACTAATAATGCAGATACACAGGCACAGGGGTTAGATTATCCAGGTGGTCCATTATCAAGTTACGGTTCTGGCTCAATTGGCTTGCAAGTTAGTATACCAATTTTTTCAGGTGGTGGTGTGAGTGCACAAACGCGCCAAGCTACAGATAATTATGAAGCCGCGATGCAACAATTAACTAGCACTGATCGACAGACGAATCAAAATACCCGTAATGCATATTGGGCGGTATTTAATGGGGTTAGTATTGTTAATGCGCAGAAATCAGCATTATTGTCTGCTAAAACTAAATTAAACTCGGATACCTTGGGTTATCAAGTGGGGATTCGCAATAGCGTTGACTTAGTCAGTTCACAAAAAAATTATTATCAAACCTTTCAAACCTATCAGCAATCGCGTTATCAGTATCTTATGGCTGAAGTTCAATTGCAATATCTCAGTGGTAAAATTGACGAGAAATTTCTGCAAAAAATCAATGCCAACATCAAGAATTAATCTGTGCAGTGTAGTTATACAATGAATGCAGAGTTAACATAAAGTGTCCTTGTCTGTTAGTGGTTTTTTGGTATTAAAGTGAAATAAACGTATGTTATAAATTAAAATAAAATCCCAAGAGTTACATTAACCTTGGGATTTTTTAATTGTGGATTATTTTATTTCACGTTTGCATCGGTTGCTGCATAGTGGATTTGTGGGTTATAACCTTTTTGATTTAACAAGAAGTAATAGTTAATTGTGGCTACAATTAAAAATACCCCTAACGTCCCGAAGTTATTCATGATTTCTTGATCTTGTAAATAACCAAAGATACTCATTAAAGCCATGTAAACAAACATTGACCACGCTGAGGCAAATGCCCTTAGAATTAATTTTTTGCTACGGTAGTAAACTGAGCAATAGATTAAGAAGAACACTAGATGGAATACTAATGACAAGATTAGTGGCATAAATCCAGCTTGAACCAAGAGGTAGCTAACTACTAAGTAGGCAATGTAACTTAAGGTTAATCCAGCTGGCATTCTAAATGGACGTGGTTTATCGAGATCAATTTTGCGTAATTTACAAAATGCAATTGGCACCGCTAGACATGAAATCAGTTGGAATACCGATACCACGATCATAATTTTATCCCAATTATCGAAAAATATCACAAGTATCATACAGAAAATTAGCGTTGCTGCAATTGATAAACGTGAGATTTTATGAACGGCATGTTCTTTGGCAAAAACTTTGGGCATTTGCCCATCTTCTGCCATACCTGTAAACATCCGCGCGCTAGAGCCTACATAGATAATTCCAGTACCAGATGGGCTAATTGCTGCATCAACATATAAAACTACCGCAATCCAGTTAATGCCTAAAATAATTGCTAACTGAGCTAATGGAGAGGTGAAGTCTAGGGTATGCCAGCCGCCGATAATTTCACTTGGTTCAATTGCACCGATAAATGAAATTTGCAGCATTAAATAGATAACTAAACAAATTAATACGGAACCAGCGAGCGCTAATGGAATATTGCGTTGTGGGTTCTTTAATTCTTTGGAGAACACCGTTATCATGCTAAAACCATAGAACGAATAGAAAATACCGCAGGTCACGACAGCAGTAAACATTTTGTCATAGCCATACGGAGCAATTGTACCGTGATATGAGCTGAAGTTTTCTGGGTGAAATGATGCCGCCATAAAAATTATCGCAGTTAACGCTGGTACGGTTAATTTGAATACCGTAATCGTATTATTGGCTTTGGCAAGAAGCTTAATTCCCCAGTAGTTTAATATGCCATAGAAAACCATTAAGAGGCAAACCGCAGCGATTCCAAGGTGCGTAAAGTGATTGTTATCAAAAATTGATACACTAATTTTGGGGAAAGCTTGGGCAAGATATTGAATCGAAGCTTCAGCTTCGGCTGGAATCGTGATGATGGTTGCAAACCAATTTGACGATGCGTTAATAAAGCCAAAATCTCCATTATGGGTTATCGTTAACAGACGAGCAAATAGACCAGTTTCTTTTGAGTAAAAAGTTGCAATTTCCGCTAATAAAAGAGCAATCATTAAGGCGAGTAACGCACCAATTACCCATGAGCCAATTGCAACTGGTCCTGCAAACTTGGATGCTTTATAACTAGCAAATAACCAACCGCTACCTACGATACAACCAACACCAATGGCAATGGCTGAGAATAGGCTTGGTTGTTTTCCTGAAGATGATTCAATAAAAGCCATAATTACTACCTATAAAATAAGTTTAATTCAAGAATGGTAAATTTTAAAAAATTTACCTAGGGCAAGTTGTTAATTATATATTAAATTTGCAACATTAATGTTAGAAATGCAAGGTTTTGTGGAAATAGTTAGTTGAGCTATGTTCTTGTCTTAGATTGAAATATAGAATATACACTAAAAATCAGTTAGTTAATCTGCTGTCGTGTAATTGCTACAGGTTACGCTGTAAAGCGGGTTGTTATACTGAATTAGGCTTTCGATATCAACTGCATTGGTAAAGCTCCAAGTTGCGCCCATTTGTGAAATTGAACATGCACAAAAATTTTCAGGAATATTTCGTGCCAGATAAATGGATGTTTTAAAGTAAGCGTTAATGACAATATTATCGCAGTAACCCATGTTTTCGCCGAATTGTTTACAGTAGGTATTAATTAGTTTATTACAAATGCTTAGGCAATTTACTTGAATTTGCTGGGTTTGTTGATAGCCAATAATTTGACTTTCCAGCGTTGCTGTAGCATAAATGGGGGTCACTTGTACCGCTGACTCAGGGATGTCAAGTGGAATCAAAAAATTATACTCTGGTTTATTGCAACCTTCTGGTGTAGTGTTTGGGATAAATGCACTCATGGTTATAGCGCGGCCATTATTGGGGTCAACATGTTGATCGTCGCCGTAAAGTAAATCACTAAAGGCCTTTCCTCCACCATCCAAAGAACATGCATTGCGGTAACCACGCGCATAAACTTGCATATTGCTTAATGGATTGACCAAGGTGTAATTTTCTGCAAAAGGTGTTTCTGGTGGACAAATAAACTGACTGGAAGTTGCGCTTTCACTAAAGTTATTTAAATTGCTGTATGTCACTACTTTTAAGCCAGCTTTAAATTCAATTTTTGCTGTCGAATAATTACTGCTTAAATTATCTGGATTGGAGTGTTGGCTAAATGGGGAAATATAACTCCCAGCCATTATATATTTTATATCCATCTTTGAAGAGCTTTGGGTGGGATACATATGCTCCTGCTCTATACTTTGACCTTGCCAATTAAGTAAACTCTTGGTATGAAGATTTGAGATATTGCCGGAGTGAGTCTTTAATGGGAGAGCTGGTTTTAGGGTGTTAATTTTGTAATAAATCCAGCCAAGCGTGGTGATTAAAACACAAAATAAATAGACTTGACGTTTAGACATATGGTTCAATTTTATTCTAAATGGAGTAGGAAGATCTGATTGTAGCAACTAAGTTTATGGCATGCAGGACTATTAATGTTAAAATTCGGCGTATTAATTTATTTTAGTGAGGAAATTGTAAGTGCAATACTGGTTAATCAAGTCTGAGCCTGGTGCAATTAGCATTGATGATGTGGCTAATTTACCCGATCAAACGATAGAATGGTTTGGAATTCGTAATTATCAGGCACGTAATTTCATGCGTGATAATATGCAGATCGGTGACAAAGCCTTTTTCTGGCATTCGTCATGTAAACAGCCGGGCATTTATGGTATCGTGGAGATTGTGACTACAGCTCATCCAGATAGCTATCAATTTAACCCTGAGAGTGAGTATTTTGATCCGAAAGCAACGTCTGAAAAGCCGCGTTGGTGGTGTGTCGATGTTAAATTTGAGTGTAAAACGAGCTATCTTTCAATTCAGGAATTGCGTAATTACTCAGAATTATCTGCAATGAAAGTCTTACAAACTGGAAATCGTTTATCAATTACACCTGTTGCGAGTGAAGAGTGGCAGTTTATTTTGAACTTGCTGGAAACTAAGTCATGCAATTAATTGATTTACATGCTGATACTTTAACCGCTTTATATTATAGAGCAGGTGAAAAACTTAAAGATCAAGAATTTTTGCGTGAATTAGCTGTGGCTAATTTGGCGCAAAATAATTGTGCGATTGATTTGGCTAAACTTCGCCAAGCCGATTCATTGGCACAGTTTTTTGTGCTGTGGTTAAATTTACACGCCTGTGAATTGCATAAAATTAGTCCATGGGATTTATTTATGAAGCAATATCAGCAACTTCGCCAGCAAATAGATACATTTAGTTCACAGATTAGTTTGGTAAGTAATGTCGCTGAATTATTGGCAGCGCGTGCGCAAAATAAATTGGCTGGGTTTGTGTGTGTTGAAGAGGGCGCATTTATTAGTTCACTAGAACAATTAGACGTTGCTTATCGTTTAGGCGTGCGTTATATTACTTTAGTTTGGAATTATGAAACACATATAGCGGTTCCATCCGCAATAGATCAACAGCGTGGTCTAAAACCTTTTGGTTTTGAAATGGTAGCAGCGATGCAAGAATTAGGCATGTTAGTTGATGTTTCACATTTATCCGACCAAGGTGTGCGTGATGTGCTGCAGATAGCCAAAAAACCAATTATCGCGAGTCATTCGAATGTACGAGCGTTATGTAATCATACGCGGAATTTAAGCGATGAGTTAATTCGTGGAATTGCAAATAATGGCGGCGTAATTGGGGTTAATTGTGTGCCATATTTCTTAGATGAACAAGATAAAACTATTCGCATTCAGCGCATGGTGGAACATCTAGAATATATTTATCGCTTGGCGGGGGAAGATGTACTTGCGATTGGCAATGATTTTGATGGTTTTGGCAGTTTGACGCCAGAATTAGATGAGATTAAAACCATTGCGGATTTGCCACTGGTTGCTGATGCGCTGATTAAAGCTGGATTTAGCTCACGCCAAGTAGATAAAATTTTTAATAAAAATGCATTGCGCATATTAACAACAATAAATTAAATTATTTGAGGAAAATAGATAGAATGAGTAATCAAGAGATTCGTACACAAATTGAGCAGTTGATTAATGAATATGCTTTGAAATTAAAAGCGACCGAAGCACAATTAAACGAGAAGAATGAAGATTTACGCTTATTGAAGAAAAGTTTTGTGGTACTGGAAGAGAAATTAACGCCATCAGAACATCTGATTAGTGAATTAAGCGCGCGCTGCAAAACTTACGAAATTACAATTCGTGAGTTAGAAGAGCAAATTAATGATTTAAGTCAGCTAAGCGGCGCAAGTAATGCCCGTTTGAGTAAATTGGAGCATAAAAATAGTAGCAAGTTTTATGCCATAATTTTATTATCTATAATTAGCTTAGTTTCATTAGGTTTAGCATTAAACTCTGGTTCAAGCGTGGTGGGTAAGTTGAGTAATTCGATGAGCAATAAATTAAGCACGAGTTCTGCTGGAACAGCCTCTAAGCCTAGCAAACAACGTAAAAAACGCAAAGCATCTGCAGTAGTTGTGAATAGTGATAGTCAGGATTCAGAACAAGCTTCTTCTGTGGATAATATTAAACCAGCAGAACAAAGTAGTAAAGATAGTTCAATTGAGGTAACAGCTCCGAGTGTGGCAAATTAATTAATGATTTGACGTTGCTGTTCGGATTATTTTGTTTCTTTAGTTATTAGTATATATTAGAGGTTATTAAGAATGAGCATAAAGTTAATTTTGTCACTTTTATTGGCACCAGTAACCATGGTTTTTGCCAATGATTCTATTGATTTACCATTCCAAACAGAATTTGTAAATATAAATGAAAGTGCGAATCTAAATGCTTTTGAGAATAACCTTCGACCTTCATATTTAATTGCTGGTGATGAATCAAGCCAAAAGGCATCTATTTATAAAGTCATGCAAGAGTTTAATATACCAGGGGTTAGCATTGCTGCAATTCATAATGGTAGAGTAGCATGGCTTAAATCTTATGGCTACAAGGATAATAAAAATAAATTACCACTCACTACTCGTGATCTACTGCAAGCTGCTTCAATTAGTAAATCTTTTGCCGTTCTAGGGTTATTAAGACTTGCGACTGAGCAAAAATTAGACTTGGATGCGAATATTAATAATTATTTAATCGGTTGGAAGATTCCAATAAATAAATTTACTGCTGAAAGCTATGTTACTGCTCGCATGTTGATTTCTCATACTGCAGGTATAAATGTTCATGGATTCCCTGGGATACCTTCTTCTTTATCAGGGCAACTACCAACAATTATTGATGTATTAAATGGGAAAAAACCATACGTAGAAACAGAATCAGTAAATGTTATACAGACACCAGGAACATCTATGTATTATTCTGGTGGGGGAACTAGTATTTTACAATTAGCGGCTCAAAGTATTACAAACCAAAATTTTGCTAGTTGGATGCAAGAAACCGTACTTTTACCATTGAATATGGCAAATAGCACATATCAGCAGCCTTTACCTTCAAAGTACTCTAACCAATTTAGTTCAGGACACGATGTTTATGGTATTCCTCTTCTAGGGAAGTATCATAATTACCCAGAGCTCGCAGCAGCAGGGTTATGGACAACCCCTAAAGATTTAGCACAAGGTTTATTAGCCTTAATTAATGCGTATTACCAAGAGAGCGAAGTTATTAATTTAAATCCAAATTTAACCAAAAATTTATTTATTCCACAACCAAATTCAAAATTCGGTTTAGGTTTAGAATTAGAACATCATGGCAAAGTTCTTGTCTTTGGTCATGCTGGTGATAACGATGGGTTTCATGCAATTATGTTTGCGTTTGTATCGGATAAACCTCAAGTCCGCAATAAAAGGCTAATGGATGGATTAGTTGTTATGACGAATTCTGATAACGGTATGTTAATTAATCAGATGCTTATTAATAGTTTTAATGACACGTATAAAATTGGTTATAATGATCCTAAGATAATAGAGCCAACAAAGTTATCAAAGACTATCTCAAAATATGAAGTTAAATTTGTTCTTAGTGACTCTGATTTTTTACATAGTGTAATTGTGAAAAATAATTTATTATACTTAGATTGGGGTCAAGGAGCTCCATTGGAAATACTATATCAAGTGGATACCGATCATTTTATTTCTTTATTTGGTAACAAACTTAATTACTCATGGGCAAATAAACAATTAAAATTAGAATATCAATACTTCGATAGTTCCGCGCTAAAGGTTGAAATTAAATAAAGTATTTGGTGGATAATTTACAGTTGAGAGATATAATTTTTTTAGATGTAATTTTAGTACTAACGTAGTAATAAAGTTGAGTAAACATATTTTGGCAAGGATTGATGATGCGTCGAGTTAATCGGGTTTTAAGTGGGGTTTTATTGTGTTTACCATTAATGAGTTTTGCGTTAAACAACGCCGCGAGTTATACGACTCAAGCTCAAGTGGTTGATTTACAACAACAAGCTCTTAGCGCACTTAGCCAAGGTGGTAACCTTAAGCAAAATGAGAGTAAAATTTTTCTTGGGGTAACCATTAAAGGTAATCTCGATAAGGCACAAGCGGCATTGCAACACGCGGCTAATTTAGTCCCTGAACGCCAAGATTTAAGCTATGCGCTAGCTTCGGTAGAAGTGATGAATGGTAATTTGAGTGCTGCACGCTTGAACTATTCACGCTTAGAGCAACAAACACCACAGAGCGTAGATGCGTTAACTTTTCAGTCTGGATATGCAGCTGTTGCTGGTGAGTCGCAATTAGCTCAGCGTTATCAAATTCAATTATCCGCATTAAATACTCCAGCAGCCAAGCATAATTTACAAGCGTTAGCCATTGCCGAATCTGCGTTTACTCTTCAACCTAAAGTTGATTTCTCTAAAAGTGTTAATCCGTCGGCACATAGTGTAATTGTGATTTTGGGGTATGCTTTGCATAGTGATGGAAGTATGGATGCTAAACTTATTCAACGGCTTGAAGTCGGTTTGGCAACTTTGCAGCAGAATCCTCTGGCTAAAATTATTGTGAGTGGCGGGGTGGCACAAGGCGGCGTTACTGAAACTTATTTAATGCGTCAATGGTTAATTGAACACGGCGTGAAGATTTCGCAAATTATTTTAGAAGATAAATCAATTGATACCGTGAGTAATGCGCTGAATAGTTTGGCGTTAGTGCAAAAATTAGGTGATATTGATCATGTGATTGTCGTTAGCTCGAGTAGCCATATTCGGCGCGCGGTAGCCGTGTTTGAACAAGCGAGTGCCAATTTGAATTTAGCTCTCACAATTGACAATCAAGCGGCGTGGGATTGGGGTAATCTTAAAACCTCACCTGAGGCCAGTTTAACCGAAAAATCTTTAATTTTGCGTGATACTTTGCGTACCGCTGGACTTTGGGCGTTACCTGGCATTTTACGCTAAGCATTTAAATTTTATGTTAAAGAGAAATGAGTAATCATGAAAAAATCAATTATCTGTAGTTTAGTTTTAGCCAGCTTTGCGTCAAGCGGATTTGCGCAAGGAATTTACTCTGGGATGGTTTTGAATACCCCTGAATCGCAGTTAAGTTCGGGAGTAAATTTAGCCAATCGTAATTTGAATGTACGCGCACAAGATGATTTCTATCAATATGCGAATGGTGGCTGGCTAAAAACGGCGCAAATTCCTGCTGATAAAGCCCAATGGGGCGCGTTTAATCAATTACGCGAGTCTTCATTAGTTCAATTGCATGGTATTATGAACCAGTTAGTTGCGGATAAACACTTGCCTGTTAACTCAAATCAACAAAAATTAGTTGATCTATATCAAAGCTATATGGATGAATCTGCGTTAAATCAACTGGGTGCTAAACCGTTACAAGGCTTATTGACACAAGTTAGTCAACTCCAAAATAAATCTCAAATTGCGGGTTTAATGGCTAAATTAGCCATAGATGGTGTGGCGACACCCTATGAGTTAGCAATTCATCAAGATGCCCGCGATTCAAGTATTATGGTTGCAGATTTAGCGCAATCAGGGTTAGGTTTGCCTGATCGGGATTATTATCTGAAACATGATGACAAAAACATGCAGCATGCTTTAGCCGAATATCGTAAATATGTTGCGGCAATGTTAAGTCAACTTGGTGATAAAAATGCTGCGCTTGAGGCGACGCAAATTGTGGACCTTGAAACTAAATTAGCCCAGTTGCAATGGACAAAAGTTGCCAATCGTGATCCAGTTAAAACTTATAATAAATATCCGTTAGCTAAATTAAATCAATTAGCGCCGAATTATGCGTGGAATGACTATCTTGCCGCAGCCAATTTACAGGGAAAAGTGACGTATTTGGTGATTAGCCAACCGAGCTTTATTAGTGGCTTTAATCAATTATTAAAAGATGTTCCATTGGCAACCTGGCAAGCTTATTTCCGCTGGCAAGTTTTAAATAGCTTTGCACCATATTTGTCGGCTGAATTTGCCGAGCAGCACTTTGCTTTTTATGGTACGGTGTTAAGTGGTGTGCCACAAAATAAACCGCGCTGGCAACGTGGCTTGGTGGTAGTGGAAAATAATCTGGGTGAAGCTTTGGGTGAGTTGTATGTCGCGAAATATTTTCCGCCACAGAATAAAGCTAAAATGGAACAATTGGTGGCGAATTTGATGACCGCTTATCGCCAAAGCATTGAATCTTTGGAATGGATGAGCCCTGCGACTAAAGTTAAGGCACAAGAAAAACTTGCGGCAATTATGCTTAAAATTGGTTATCCTGAACATTGGCGTGACTATTCGAGTTTGGTAATCAAACCCCAGCAACTCATCAATAATTTACAGGCAGCGGCACAGTTTGAATATCAACGTAATATTAACAAACTTGGTAAACCAGTTGATCGCGCCGAATGGGGCATGACGCCACAAACGGTTAATGCGTATTACAATCCAGAATTAAATGAAATTGTTTTTCCTGCCGCGATTTTGCAAGCGCCATTTTTTGATGTGAATGCGGATGCTGCGGTGAATTACGGTGGGATTGGTGCGGTAATTGGGCATGAAATTAGCCATGGTTTTGATGATCAGGGTAGTCAATATGATGCCACGGGTAATTTGCATGATTGGTTTACTGCCGAAGACCATGCTAAATTTGCGGCTAAAACTAGTGCCTTGGTGGCGCAATATAATCAATATACTCCAATAGCTGGCTATCATGTTAATGGCGAACTAACTCTGGGTGAAAATATTGCCGATAATGCTGGGTTAGATATTGCTTACAAAGCCTATAAAATTTCTTTAAATGGTAAAACCGCACCCGTTATTGATGGCTATAGCGGTGAACAACGCTTGTATCTTGGTTGGGCTGAAGTATGGCGGGCAAAGGTTCGCGAAGCGCAACAAATAATGTCTTTAAAGACTGATCCACATTCACCTGCAAGTGTGCGTGGAAATGCACCACTGAGAAATCAACCAGGTTTTTATGCCGCGTACAAAGTTGAATCTAGCGATCAAATGTATTTGCCACCAGCTAAACGAGTAACGATTTGGTAGGTAAAGATAAATTAATGATTTTATTGTGTGCGGTTAATAGATGAGGTTATGTGCTTTATTTGTTTGATTTAGATAAATAATGTCTATTGTATGTAACTTTTCAAGAGTCATTATTCGTTTAAATCTCTGGTATAATAACGTCAATAACTAATGAAAGGAATTTTGATGAAAAAAAATGCTGTATATGCTCAATCTGGTGGAGTGACGGCGGTGATTAACGCCTCTGCTGCAGGTGTAATTGATGCTTGTCGTCAAAATTCCGCCCAAATTGGTACCTTGTATGCGGGTGAAAATGGTATTGTTGGAATCTTAAATGAAGAATTGATCGATACTAGCTTAGAGCCTCAGTCAGTTATTGATGGTTTACGTTATACGCCAAGTGGTGCGTTTGGTTCATGTCGCTACAAACTTAAATCTCTGGAGCAAAATCGGCGGGAATATGAGCGTTTGATTGAAGTTTTTAAAGCTTATGATATTGGTTATTTCTTCTATAATGGTGGCAATGATTCTGCGGATACCTGTTTGAAAGTTTCGCAAATTGCAGCAGAATTGGGTTATCCAATCAAAGCAATCCACATCCCTAAAACCATTGATAATGATTTGGTGGTTACGGATAACTGTCCTGGATTTGGTTCGGTGGCTAAATATATTGCAACCTCAACTCGCGAAGCTGGCTATGATGTTGAATCGATGCGTAAAACTTCAACTAAAGTGTTTATCCTTGAGGTGATGGGGCGTAATGCAGGGTGGATTGCTGCGGCGAGTGGCGTTGCGAGTGAATCAGTTGAGCAACCACCACATATTATTTTGTTTCCTGAGGTGGTCTTTGATGAAGATTGCTTTATTCAAAAGGTTAAGCAAGTAGTGGACAATTATGGCTATTGTGTAATTGTCGTATCAGAGGGTATTAAAGATCGTTATGGCATGGCGCTTAGCGCATCACAACACACGGTGGATGATTTTGGACATCAGCTCTTGGGTGGTGTAGCTCCAGTTATTGCTGGAATTATAAAAAAACGCCTGGGCTATAAATATCATTGGGCGGTAGCAGACTATTTACAACGTTCAGCCAGACACATTGCAGCGTCAGTCGATGTTGAACAAGCCTATGCACTAGGTTTTCGCGGTGTTGAAATGGCGCTAGCTGGTGCAAATGCGGTCATGCCATACATAAAACGTGTTTCGCAAAATCCATATCGTTGGGAAATTGGGCAAGTTGAGCTCCATAAAGTTGCCAATCATGAGAAGTTTATGCCGCGTGATTTTATTAGTGAAGATGGGTTTCATATTACTGATCAATGTCGTGAGTATATTGTTCCACTGATTACAGGTGAAGATTATCCACCCTATAAAAATGGCCTGCCTGCCTATGTTCGCGTGAATAAGCAGCATATGCCCAAAAAACTTGCGGAATTTGTCTTGTAATGATTGCCGCCAAAAAAATCACCTTAGCGATAACTGGTGCCAGCGGTGTGTTATTTGCAACGGACTTATTAGCGGAGTTGCTCAAAAGTAACTGCATTGTGCATTTGGTGATTAGCAAAGCTGGTGTGATTACACTACATCATGAATTGGGAATTGCTTTGGCTGGATCACCACAATTGATTAAGCAAAAACTAGTTAGTGAATTAAACTTAACCGATGCACATAATTTATTTGTCTATGGCGTTGAAGATTGGTATGCGCCAATTGCTTCAGGCTCAAGCGTTGATGAGGCGATGGTAATTTGCCCCTGCTCGATGGCAACCTTAGCTAAAGTTGCCAATGGAATTGGAGATGATTTAATTGTACGCGCTGCGGATGTGATTCTTAAAGAGCGTAAGAATCTAGTAATTGTGCCACGTGAAACGCCTTTTTCGGCGCTCCATTTGGAAAACATGTTGAAATTAGCGCGTTTAGGTGTCGCTATAGTCCCACCTATTCCAGGTTTTTATAGTTACCCAAAGAGCCTTGAGGATATTGTTAATTCAGTGGTTAGCCGAATTATGGATCAGTTAGGTGTAACAAATAATTTAAGCAAACGCTGGTAAAGTTTGCTATAATAGATGATTAAAATATATGGTTATTTATTGTTAATAAAGTGAGTAAAAATGCAAAATTCAGTAGAAAAAATTAAACAGTTAGTTAGTGACAATAAAGTAGTTCTATTTATGAAAGGCGATGCAAAATTTCCTTTGTGTGGCTTTTCTGGTCGAGCCACGAAGATCTTGTCGTTATGTGGCGTGAAAGATTTTGTTACGGTAAATGTATTAGAGGATGACGGAGTTCGTCAAGCAATTAAAGAGTTCTCGAGTTGGCCAACTATTCCACAACTTTATGTAAATGGTGAATTTATCGGTGGTTCAGATATTATGGCGGAAATGTATCAAGCTGGTGAATTACAAGAGTTGTTACAAAAGTAATTTTAGAGGCAAATAAGCCTCTTTTTTGTTTTTTGGTGGTACACAAAATGAATAATTTTTTAACTTTAGCACAATTAAGAGCGGTTGAACAAGAGTCAGTTGTACTTGGGATTGATTTAATTGAACGAGCAGGGATTGCCACCGCTAAATGGACTGAGCCAAGCTTTAACAAAAAAAACCGCATTTTGATTCTTGCGGGGCGTGGTAATAATGGTTGTGATGGATTATCAGCGGCAATTGAATTAATTAAGTTGGGTTACAAGGTTGATGTGGTTAGATTGTTTAAAGACAATACGATAGTTAATGATCAATGGTTTGCGCGTTTGCAAGCGCTGAAAAAACCTTTGGTTAGAATCCCGAGCGATATTAGCAAGTATGATTTGATTATTGATGCTATCTATGGAATAGGTTTAACCCATGAATTGGATGTTGATACCGCGCGTATAATTCAAAAAATTAACGCACAGAATGCGTTTGTTTTAAGTTTAGATGTACCAAGTGGCTTGAATCCATTTAGTGGACGAGTGCTTGGTGAAGTGGTCTTTGCCGATGTTTGCTTGACGTTCATTAGTGATAAACCTGGCCTACATACTGCGGATGGCCTAGACTGTAGTGGCGATGTACATGTGATTGATCTAATTGATGTTGCGCCGCTTAAATTACCTGATGCGTTGCATAGTATTCAGTTTAATACGTTGGCGGATATTAATTACGATCCATTGTTACGGATGAAGTTTAATACTAATAAAGGTAGTTATGGCACGGTCGCGATAATTGGTGGTAATAAAGGTATGCATGGTGCATTGTATTTGGCTGGACGTGCTGCATTACTCGCTGGAGCCGGCAAAGTTGTGCTGGGTGCACTAGATAGCGACTTTCATTTGGATTTTACCATGCCTGAATTAATGAGTCAGTCGCCTAAAGAGATTGTAAAAAATTTACAAGCCTTTGATGCAATTGCAATTGGTCCTGGTCTTGGTAAAGATGAAAAATCTTATAAAATTTTAAATAAACTACTAGATGATATTGAAGATAGTAAATTATTAGTTGATGCGGATGCTTTAAATCTAATTGCCGCCGATCATGATTTGAAATTAAAATTTCGCGAAGTGCGTTATAAAATAATTACGCCACATCCTGGTGAGGCAGCACGCATCTTAGGTGTGACTGTGAATGAAGTGCAAGACAATCGTTTTATGTCGGTAACTGATTTAGTTGATAGTCTTAATAGCGTCACGGTACTTAAGGGAGCAGGCACTCTGATCCAACAAAATAATCAAATTTATATTAATGCAACTGGTAACCCAGGTTTGGCAAGTGCAGGGCAAGGTGATACCCTAACTGGTATCATTGCTGGATTTTTAGCACAAGGGATGGAGTTACTAGATGCAACGCGTTTGGCGGTGTTTATTCATGGTTTAGCTGCTGATCGCTTGATTGTTAGACGCAATGGCTATAATGGAATTTTAGCCAGTATGGTTGCCAGTGAAGTTTGCGATCTAATTAATGAGTTGGTCTATGGTGAATTATTTAAAGCTGAATAGTCTTAGGTTGCGGTTAAACGGAATTTAACACACTAGCTATAGTTTTAGAAATTAATCCGCCGCATTAGTTGTCAAATTGGCTGGTAAAGATTTTGCGTGACTGGTTTAGGTATGAAGTTCCAATTATGCCCATAATAGTTGCGTTAATTTTTACCAGTTCATCACAGTATTAGCCGATCAAAGATTTTAAATAGTTATATCTATTAATTACTCCAGTTTAATCGGCTTGTCAAATTCTATATTTCTAATTCCGCTTTGAGTTTTAATATATCTGTAATTGTAAGGTAGCAATGGATGAATATTCAACAAAAAATAAATTTAAAACATTTTATTCTCTTGGCGCTGGCTCTAACGCTACTTGGGGTTTCTTCGACCGATATCTACATTTCTTCTCTTCCAGAAATGGTGGTCTTTTTTCAGACTACGCCTAATTTAGTTAATTTGACGTTGTCAGTTTACACACTTAGTATGGGGATAGCAGTATTATTTACTGGTGTGTTGAGTAATCGTTTTGGGCGCAGAAAAATTTTAATTACTGGGATCATGATTTTTATTGTATCTTCTTTTGCAATTGCTGCTTCGAGTTCAATTTATTGGGTTATTTTTTTTCGGATCGGTCAAGCCTATGGTTGTGCTAGTTTACTTATGGTTTGTCGTTTAATGATTAAAGATACCATGACACCACAAGAGCAAATTCATGCTTCGGGTGTTTTGGTGATGGGAGTGGTAATTTCGCCAGCGGTAGCCCCGAGTATTGGCGCTGTTTTGGCTCAATTTGGTGGTTGGCAGAGTGGTTTTCTACTTAGCGGTATATTTGCAAGTATTTTGCTGGTGGGAGCGATGATGATCGTAAAAGAAACGAATACCACCCCAATAGCTCAATTACGTTCTTTAAAAGTATATATTAAAGAATATGTTAATTTGCTATTAGATACTAAATGTTTATTATTTACGTTGATTATTGCCTTAACTTTCGCGGCTTACTTTGTGTTTATTGGTATATCGAGTTATTTATTTATCAATAAGGCAGGGATGTCACCGCTGGTTTATTCTTATTTATTTGTAATTATTGCAGGTGGTTATTTTGTAGGGAATAGCTCAATGATGTGGTTAAATAAGCGCGATATCACGCCACTTAAATTAATTTTACTTGGCATGTTTATAAGTTTACTCGGTCTAGTTGTTTTGGGGATGAGTTTAGTTTTGGCATATGGATTTTGGTTTACGGCGTTAATTACACTCGGAATTTTAATCATGCGGCTAGCTTCAGCATTGATTATAGTGCCAGCTCAGGTTGAGTTAATGCAGCATTTTCATGAACAAGGTGCTCAGGCGCTTGGTTTAGCGACGTGTGCTCAATTTGCTTTTGCTAGTTTAGCGATAACCTTAGCTGGATTATTTCATGATCAACCTGGATATGGCTTGATCATTGTTACCGCAATCTTTTTTATTCCAGTCGTCTTTCTCGCGTTAAAATTACGTGCAATTATGCACGCGTAGTTGAGATATTCCCAAAACAAGGCGTTCGTTCTAATTAGTAAATGGTGTTGTGCATTTGTTTATATAATACATTGATTTACACTAAAGTATTTTTTGCTATCTGCGAACATTAAACAAAGTATAACCGATTAATTATAATATATAATCGCTATTTTCAGTATATCTAGTGCGTAACATTAGCTAGTAAATGATAAATTCAATTAATTTTATGTGGAGTAATTAATGCAACAATTTAACATTGCGATTTTAGGCTTTGGTTTGTCAGGTTCAACTTTTCATGCGCCATTAATTAACAGTCTTCCTGGGTTTAAAATAACTCATATCCTGTCTAGTCAAGTATTAAAAATCACCCAACTGTACCCTCTGGTTAAGGTGGTGAGTGATCTTGATGAAATTTTAGGTGATTCAACGATTGATTTGGTGGTGAATACCTTACCCAATTTAGAACATTATACCGTGACTAAAAGATGTTTACAAGCTGGTAAGCACGTTGTGGTTGAAAAGCCATTTGTAATTGATTCTGCGGATGGTGAAGAGCTGATTGAATTAGCTCACGCAAATGGTTTGCTGTTGAGTGTTTATCATAATCGGCGTTGGGACAATGGCTTTTTAACCTTAAAACAAATTTTGCCACAGTTGGGTGAGATTTATCTCTATCAGGCTTATTTTGATCGCTTTCGTCCAACGGCTAATTTAACTAAATGGCGCGAACAAGATATTAAAGGTTCTGGCCTACTTTATGATTTAGGTTCGCATCTCATTGATCAGGCTTTAGATTTATTTGGACTACCTGAGAGTATTTATGCTGATTTAGCTATACAACGTCCAAGTGCAAAATCTATTGATTATTTTCAAATTGAATTATATTATCCACGATTGCGTGTGATAATTGGTTCTAGCTCAGTGATGGCAAATTCTCGTCCAGTAGTGTCGCTTTATGGCACGAATGGTAGCTATGTTAAACATGGGCTTGATCCACAAGAAGATAGTTTGCGTGCAGGGCTTACGCCATTAGATAGTGATTATGCGCTTGAAGATTTAAGTCTGGCTGGAGTTCTTAGTGAAGTGGTTGGTGATTCATTGCAAAATAACACAATAGTTAGCTTAAATGGAGTTTATTTAGAATATTATCAACTAATTTATAACAGTTTATTGAGTGGTGTTGCAGCTCCTGTTAGTGCTGAATCTGCGTTATGGGTGATCAAAATTATTGAAAAAGCTATTTTGAGTGCCTCTTTAGGGCAGCGTGTAAATTTGGCAAGCTAGCTAAATTTTAGTGTGAAATTGCTTTAAAACCTGCTTACAGTTCGTAGCGGGTTTTTTTATGGCTAAATTTACTGAATTAATTCATTTTTTTGATTTTTTTGAGTTGACGAGGTTATAAATGATGTGTTAAAGTGTCGGATTGTGGTGCAAAGTGTAAATTTGTGGGGTAAAAACTATGTTCGGTGGGGTGAATCATCTCAACTTAGATCCAAAGAATCGTTTAGCGATTCCTGCGAAGCATCGTGAGGCTTTGTTGATGGATGCTGGGCAAGTTGTAATTAGTTTAGACTCTGCACAATGTTTGCAAATTTACCCATTAGCAGAATGGGAAGTGGTTCGAAGTAAAATTCAAAATTTACCCAATTCAGTTCATCCACTAGTTAAAAGTTATCAACGTTTAGTCCTTGGGCATGCCGAATTAATTGAGCTTGATAAGGCTGGACGGATTTTGATACCCGCAACTTTAAAACAAATGGTTGGTTTAGACCGTGAATTAGTTTTAGTTGGTATGGGCAATCGTTTTGAACTTTGGGATAAAAATAAATGGCAAGCTGAAACTGAAAAGGCTTTGCAAGCTTCGGCAGAAGATTTGGCCGGATTGTTAAATGGTTTGAGTGTTTAAATGAGTTTACATTATTCGGTATTACTTCAAGAGTCGTTAAATTTACTGGCAGTTAAACCCGATGGCGTTTATGTCGATGGGACCTTGGGGCGCGCTGGACATACCAAAGAACTGTTAGCTCGCTTGGGCGCGAATGGGCGGCTAATTTCCTTTGACAAAGATCCTGAAGCAATTACTTACGCTAAAGAGACTATTGTCGATTCACGCCTTAGTGTAGTGCATGCCAGTTTTGCGACTTTAAGTACAACACTTACATCAATGGGTATTCAGCAAGTGGATGGAGTTTTATTAGATTTGGGAGTTTCATCACCGCAAATCGATACGCCTGAGCGTGGCTTTAGCTTTCGTTTTGATGCACCTTTAGATATGCGGATGGATAACTCCAAAGGAATAAGTGCGGCAGAGTGGTTAAATACGGTAGATGAAGTCGAACTAGCCAATGTATTTTGGCGTTATGGTGAAGAGAAGTTTTCACGGAGAATTGCGCGGGCAATTGTAGCAACGCGTGCGGAAAACCCGCTGACTACAACGGCGCAGCTAGCTAATTTGATTAGTGGCTTGATTCCATATAAAGAAAAAGGGCAACATCCAGCAACTCGAGTATTTCAAGCGATTCGTATTCAAGTTAATAATGAACTCGGTGATTTAGAGCAGGTTTTAGCAACAGCCCCTGAATTATTAAACCTAGGTGGCAGATTGGTTGTAATTAGCTTTCATTCGTTAGAAGATCGAATTGTTAAAACTAAATTTGCGGAATTAGCTAGCAGTGATAAATTACCTAAATGGGTGATGGTTCAAGATGAACCGAGTAGCGAATATAAGATAATTGCTAAAAAAATTAAGGCTAGTAGCGACGAAATTTCTGAGAATGGTCGCAGTAGAAGTGCAATTATGCGTTGTTTGGAGCGGGTAAGTGTTAAGAGCCGTTAATTTAATTTTGGTGATTAGTATCTTGGTAAATGCAATTTATATTGTAAACCAACGCTTTACTGCGCGACAACATTATATGCAATTAGCATCCTTACAAAATAAGGCCAGTGTCTTAAATAAAGAATATACACGTTTACAATTGGAAGAGGGAACTTACTCCTCGGGTTTAGCCGTGCAAGATTTTGCAACAACTAGTTTGGGGTTGGTACAACCAGACAAACTTCATATCGTCGAACTTAAATAATTAATTAATGGAATAGCTATCATGGCAACTAATCAAGATATTCACAAAATTTATTGGCAAATGAAAAATCATGAAAATAATTATGCTGGTAGAAAAATTGGCACAGAGTTATTTTCTAAGGTTCGTGACCGCTCAACGATGATTAGTTGGATAGCGCTGGGTTTAAGTTGTGCGGTAATTTTGCGTTTAACCTATATTAATACGATTAGCAGCCAGTTTTTGACCGATCAAATGAATACGCGCGTGCTACGTACAATTAAACTGCCCTCAATGCGCGGAACGATTACCGATCGCAACAATCATCCACTTGCGGTAAGTACACCAATGGAGGCTATTTGGGCGGATCCATCGGCATTAGATAATTTAACCAGCGAACAAGTTCAACAATTAGCTAAAGTACTAGACATGCCATTGGCTGATCTCAATAAAAAATTAAATGAAACCAATAAAACTTTCGTTTATTTAAAGCGTGCGGTAGCACCAGAAAATGCTAAATTAGCTTTGGGGTTGGGAATTGATGGTATTTATTCAATGCAAGAATATAAACGTTATTATCCTAGTGGTGAAGTCACCGCTCACGTGGTTGGTTTTAATGATATTGATGATAAGGGTGCGGATGGTATTGAATATGCTGCAGAAAAACAGTTAGATGGACGTGATGGTTCACAACAGATAATTCGTGATTTACGTGGGCATGTGGTGGATAATGTTGGGGTTGCTCAAGCTGCGCAAAATGGTAAGCAAGTTAGTTTATCGATTGATAATCGGATTCAATATATTGCCTACAATGCGTTAAAAAATCAAGTTGATGCTTCAAAAGCTAAAGGTGGTTCTGCGGTAGTACTTGATGCGCAAACTGGTGAAGTTTTGGCGATGATTAATATGCCGACCTATAATCCAAATAATCGTGATAATGTTACGCCAGATATGCTTAAAAATCGTGCAGCAACCAATGTCTATGATCCTGGTTCAATTATGAAACCGTTGGTAATTGCCAAAGCTTTAGATCTTAAGATGGTGACGCCAAAAACCGTTTTTGATACTCATCCGTATGTGGTGGGAACTAAATTAATTAAAGATGATCATGCTTATCCACAAATGACGGTAACTGAAATTATTCAACATTCTAGCGATATTGGTACATCTAAAATTGCGATGAAATTCACAGCTCATGATTTGTGGAATTTCTATCATCAAGTTGGCTTTGGGCAAAAAATGGGCTCAGGCTTCCCTGGTGAAACTAAAGGTATCGTGATTGATTGGAAGAAATGGTATCCAATGGATCAAGCTCTAATGTCGTATGGTTATGGTATTTCGGTAAGTTTGTTCCAAATGATCCATGCTTATACAATTTTCACGAATAATGGTTGTTTGTTACCAGTGACGTTTAATAAACTTGGCGCGAGTGATAAAATACCTTGTGAACAAGTGATTAGCCCTGAAACTGCTGCAACGATGCGCTCAATTTTGGCAACTACCACCGAAGAGGGTACGGGTAAAAATGCGCGGGTTGAAGATTATAGTGTTGCGGGTAAAACGGGTACGGCACAAATTTTGGATGGTGCACATTATAGTAATAGTAAACATATTGGTTCGTTTGTCGGTTTTGCACCAGCAATTAATCCACGAATTATTGTGGCGGTAATGATCGATCAACCAACGGTTGGAATGTATTATGGAGCGCAAACGGCAGCGCCTGTGTTTGCTAAAATTGTGCAACCAACCTTACATTTACTTGGTGTGAAACCTGATAAGCAATAATTTTCGCAGTGCGTTTTAATTATTCGCTCAATATCTTCTACAGCTAGTATTGCTAAATAGGGATGAGAAATGTATTCACTTCATAATCAACGAATTAATCCTAACACTTTTGCCCAGCTAATTGACAAGCTGGGCTTGTTATTAACTAACCATGCTTTAGTCATTGATAGTCGAAAATTGCACTTGGGTGATATTTTTTGCGCTTATCCAGGCACTGCCACGGATGGACGTAAATTTATTTCGAGTGCAATTCAAGCTGGTGCTCAGGCGATACTTTATGAACCTGAGATTACGTCTGAACCATCTGTAATTAATTTCCCTGTCACCAATTTAATGCATTATGTTGGACTTTTGGCGGCGCATCAAGCTAATTATCCAAGTCAAGATATGTTGAATATTGCGATTACTGGCACGAATGGTAAAACCTCAATTAGCCATTGGTTAAATCAAGCTTATACTTGCTTGGCGCAAACTAGCGCCATTATTGGTACAACTGGCGCAGGGATTTATCCTGCTGTCAGTGATTATGCCTCAACCACCCCTGATCCAATTACCTTACAGCATTTACTTAATCAATTTAAGCGAGCTCAGGTTGATGTTTTAGCGATGGAGGTTTCATCACATGCGCTGGATCAAGGGCGGATTAATGGTGTGAGTTTTTCCACAGCAGTATTTACAAATCTAACTCAAGATCATTTGGATTATCATCATACGATGCAAGAGTATTTCGCTGCTAAAGCCGAATTGTTTTATTGGCAAGGTTTAGCCCATGGTGTAATTAATGCCGATGATGAGTATGGACAACAATTAATTGCAACATTACAAACTGAAAATCCAAGGTTAAATTTATTGAGTTATGGCATTGAGCAGGGGGATTTACGTGCGAGTGACATTCAATTAAGTACGCAGGGAATTAAGTTTACCTTACATTATAAACAGCAGGAGCAGCTTATTCACGCTAAGATTATCGGTAGGTTTAATGTCTATAACTTATTAGCGGTGTTTGGGGTATTATTAGCTAACGGTATTGCTTGGGATGAGTTAGGGTTAATTGCGGGGCAATTAAAACCTGTGATTGGGCGGATGGATGCGACAATTCAAGCGGGTAAACCCTTGGTTGTAGTTGATTACTCACATACCCCAGATGCACTAGAAAAAGCGCTTAGTACTTTACGTGAAATTAGTCAACAAGCTAAATTAATTTGTGTTTTTGGTTGCGGAGGTAATCGTGATACTGGGAAGCGCCCGCTAATGGGGCAAATTGCTACCGAATTGGCTGATCATGTAATCATCACGACCGATAATCCACGTCATGAAGAACCTGCCGCTATCATTCAAGATATTTTAACTGGAGTTAAGCGTTCAAATTATCAAGTGATTACTGATCGTAAACAGGCTTTGATTGAGGCGCTTGATCAGGCTACGGCTGGTGATGTGGTGTTGGTTGCGGGTAAAGGTCATGAGAGTTATCAAGAAATTAAAGGTGTAAAACATCATTTTAGCGATTTGGAATTAGTCGCAGAATTGTTAAATGAAAAAGTATAAAGCGATTGTCTGTGATATTGATGGCACGATTTTGGATGTTAATCATCAAATTCCGGATGAATTAACTAATTTATTTACTCAGCTTCAATCTGATGGTGTGATCATAACTTTAGCCAGTGCACGCCCAACCTTGTCAATTTTGGAAGTTGGTAATCAGCTTAATTTGCAAGCGCCATTGATTGCTCTGAATGGTAGTTTAATGGTAAATTCTCAGGCCGAAATAATTTATAATCAGCAATTTGAATTTAAACGCATTCATGCAGTACTTGAGATCTTTCCTGATATTTTGGTTAATTCTTACAACGGTGCAAAATGGTATGCGAATCAACATAATGAAAATATATTGCGTGAAGAAAATTTTGTTAAATTTAAAGCCCAAATTAGCTTAGCTTTCCCTGAATTAAGTAATATGGTAGTCTTAATTGCCGAACATGCTAAATTATTAGCCGTACAACAGCATATTTTAAATTATGAACCTGATTTAAGCGCAGTATTTTCGCATCCTGAATATTTGCATGTTGCGGTGCACGGAGTTTGTAAAGCCAGCGGTGTGGCTCAATTTGCGCACATGCATCAGCTTGAACTGAGCGATTTTATTGCCTTTGGTGATGGCGAAAATGACATCAGTATGTTGCAACAAGTTGGACATGGTGTGGCAATGGGAAATGCTTCTCCAAGGGTTAAGCAAGCGGTAACTAGAGTTACAAGTAGTAATCAGGAGCTTGGAGTGGTTCGATATCTTGAAAATTTACTTAAACTTGGCTTGATAGGATAGCGATGAATCAATTAACTGGTGAAGAACTAATTAAATTATCTGCTGGTATAGCGGCTAATCAATTTAATTTTACTCAATCGGTAACTAAAGTTACGCTCGATAGTCGTAAAACCGCGCTTGGAAAGTGCTTGTTTGTGGCAATTCGCGGCGAAAATAATGATGGACATGATTATGTGCGTCAAGTTGTAAGTAACCCAACTAATTTTGCCTTAGTTGCGCTAGATTTTAGCGAGGACTTACCGAATTTAATTCGAGTTGCAGATACTACACTAGGCTTAGGAAGCTTGGCGGCAAATTATCGCCAATTATTTGACATTCCAGTGGTGGCAATTACGGGGAGCAATGGTAAAACTACGGTTAAAGAGATGTTGCGTTCAGTCTGTCAAAGTTACTTTGGAGTAGATCAGGTTTTAGCAACTGGTGGCAATCTGAATAATCATTGGGGTATGCCGTTAACCTTGCTTGAGCTGGAAACGAAGCATAGTGTTGCAATTATTGAAATGGGGATGAATCATAGTGGTGAACTGGATTATTTAACTCATTTAGCTAAACCTACCTTGGCGGTTGTAAATAATGTTATGTTTGCGCATGCTGGGCATTTTACGTCATTGGCTGAGATCGCCGCGGCAAAAGGCGAAATTTACCATGGATTAGATGCGACAGGAGTTGCTTGTGTTGACATCAGCAGTCCATTTAGTCAAAATTGGTTGCACAACGATGTGAAAGCACAACTATTTAGCTATGGTAGTCCAGCTACGCAATGCTTTATTAGGACCTTAAGTGCGGAGCATGCGTTGTATCAAACGCCAGATGGTGAACTCATGGTACAATTAAAAGTACTTGGTGCACACAATTATTATAATGCGTTAACGGTAATTGCCGTGGCGCTGAATTTAGGTTGTTCGTTGGCTGCGATCAAGCATGGCTTAGAGAATTATGCGGGTTATAAAGGGCGTTTAGAACGTAAATCTGCGTTTAATGGGGCGCTTATTATTGATGATACCTATAATGCCAATCCAGATTCGGTGAAAGCCGCACTCGCAGCCATTCAGAATTTACCCAAACCACATTGGTTTATTTTTGCTGATTTAAAAGAGCTCGGTGAACATGAGTTAGAGTTTCATCGCGAAATTGGTGAGGTTGCCAATTTGAGCGGAATTGAACACTTAATTACGGTGGGAAAACTAGCTAAACATGCAGCTCAATTTTTCACTGGCGATAAAATCAATTTTGAGAATAACGCAGATGTAGTAAAATATTGCCTTTCATGCCTACCACCCAAGGCAACCTTACTAATTAAAGGTTCTAATTCAATGAATTTAGCGGAAGTTGCATCCCAGCTAACCGCGCTTAAAACTACACTATAGAGGTTTAATCATGCTGTACTTATTAGCCCAATACCTTGAGAAGTCAATCAGTGCTTTTCGTGTCTTTGATTATGTGACATTTCGTGCGATTTTGGCTGGGATTATTTCGCTAACGATTTCAATTGGTTGTGGTAAATCAGTGATTAATTGGTTGACGCGTTTAAAAATTGGTCAAACTGTGCGTAATGATGGACCACAGACGCATTTAGTTAAATCAGGAACGCCTACGATGGGTGGAGTTTTGATTATCCTTTCAATTACCATTACGACCTTACTGGTTGCAGACTTATCAAATCTATATATTTGGGTACTCTTATTTGTGTTAATTTCCACTGGAGCCTTAGGTTTTATTGATGATTATCGCAAAGTAGTCTATAAAGACTCCAAAGGATTGCCACCGCGTGCCAAAATGTTAGCACAATCCGCAATTGCTATCGGTACGGGTTTATTCTTAGTTTATGTGGTGAAAATGCCGAATACCACTGAGGTTGTAGTACCATTTTTTAAAATGATTCAGCACCCATTTGGGATAGTTGGCTTTTTAATGATTACTTATTTTGTAATCGTTGGTAGCTCAAATGCGGTTAATTTAACCGATGGTCTAGATGGTTTAGTTTCCGTACCTGTAGTTTTAGTTGCGCTGGGTTTAGCGGTGTTTGCTTATATTGCAGGGCATAAGATATTTGCTAGTTATTTATTTTTACCACATGTTCCATTAGCTCATGAGGTGGTGGTGTTTTGCATGGCAATTGCGGGTGCCTCACTAGGTTTTTTATGGTTTAATGCTTATCCTGCACAAGTTTTTATGGGTGATGTCGGGGCGTTGGCTTTGGGTGCGGTACTTGGTACGATTGCGATTATCGTACGACAAGAAATTGTATTTGGCATTATGGCGGGTTTATTTGTGATCGAGGCCATTTCGGTAATTCTCCAAGTCGGTTCATATAAATTACGTAAGAAACGGATTTTTTTGATGGCACCAATTCATCATCATTTTGAATTAAAAGGTTGGAAAGAAACGCAGGTTGTCGTGCGTTTTTGGATTATAAGTATAGTTTTTCTTTTAATTAGCTTATCAACAATTAAGTTGCGCTAATAATTTATGCTATAGTTTAATTATGTTTAACTGTATATGCTGAATAATAAATTAAATCTTTGGAATTAACAAAGTAAGGATATCATGTCAATTAATTTACAAACTGCACATTTTGTGGTCATTGGTGCTGGTGAAACTGGGCGTTCAATTATTAATTATCTAAATTATCATCAAGCTAAACTTCTTCACGTTCTAGACACACGCGTTACACCGCCACAGATTGCTGGCGTGAATGTAATTGGTGGCGCTTTATCTTATGCTAATCTTGCCGCTGCAGATGTGATTGTTATTAGCCCTGGTGTTTCTATTTATGAACCAGTTTTGCAACAAGCACTCTCTGCGGGTAAACAAGTCGTTGGGGATATCGAGTTATTTGCTCAAGCGATACAGGCTTGGCCAAGCAAAGTAATTGCGATTAGCGGAAGTAATGGAAAAACTACGGTGACTAGTTTAACTGGGTTTTTAGCAGAAAGTGCGGGTATTTCGACCTTGGTTGCTGGCAATATCGGGACACCTGTTTTAGAGGCTTGGATTTTAGCTGAGCAACGCCAGCAATATCCCGAATTAATTGTGTTGGAACTCTCAAGTTTTCAATTAGAAGTTACTTATTCTTTACAGTGCGTGAGCAGTACGGTTTTAAATATTTCTGAAGATCATTTGGATCGTTATCGCGATTTATTAGAATATGCTTATGTAAAAGCCAATATTTTTAATCATAGTCAAGTTCAGGTATTAAATGCTGCCGATCCACTAGTGATGGCAATGTTGCGAACCAATCTCAGCCAGATTACATTTGCGGCAAATGATTCTAATTTTGGTCTGAGTGAAAGCGCAGGGAAACTTTGGTTAAAAGCGGCTGGTGAAATGTACCTCGCAACCGATGAATTGCAATTAGTTGGTCGGCATAACTACATGAATGTGTTAGCGAGTTTAGCCTTATTAGACGCGGCAGGTTATGCGCTGGAACAATTTAAACGCGGATTAACGAAGTTTGCTGGGCTTGAACATCGCATGCAAAAAGTTTGCGAACTGGCGGGAGTGCTATTTATTGAAGACTCTAAAGGAACCAATGTTGGGGCAGTGATTGCTGGGGTTGATGGCATCGATCGTCCAATTCATTTGATTTTGGGTGGTGATGGCAAAGGTCAAGATTTTACTCCCTTGCGTGAATTGGTTCAACGTAAATGTAAATCAGTCGCATTAATTGGTCAAGATGCGGCAAAATTAGCCGAGGTTTTGCGCGGGTGTGCTAATGTTGCGCGCTATGCAACTTTACCCGAAGCGGTTAGTGCTTGTATTAATCAAGCTATGGCAGGGGATGCGGTGATTCTGTCACCGGCATGTGCCTCATGGGATATGTTCAGTAATTATAAACAGCGTGCTCAAGTTTTTATCGATTCAATCTATGCGCATCTTAAATAAAATCTTTCAATGGTTAATCACCGATCAACAAAAACCAGGTAAATCGGGCTTAGATAATAATATCTTATTTTCGGCAATTATTCTCTTGACTATTGGTGTAGTCATGGTTTATTCTGCCTCAATTGCTTATGCTGGTAAAGATTCAGGAAGCGGTAATCAGTATTATTATTTTATCCGTCATTTGATTGCAATTGCTTTGGGTGTTGCTGGTGGTGCCTTGGCTTTTTCGCGTCCGAGCAGCTTTTGGAAACGTAATGCGAATAAAATCATTGTGATTGTGTTAATTTTACTCGTAGCCGTGTTAATTCCACATGTTGGGCGTTTGGTCAATGGCTCACGGCGCTGGCTACCCTTAGGTTTGCTGAGTTTACAACCTTCTGAGTTGGCAAAATTAGGTATCGCGATTTATATGGCAAATTATTTTTGTGGTAAATCGTTGAACATGAGTCAATTTTTCAAAGACGTTTTTCCCGTAGTTGCGACCTTATTGTGTGTGTGTGGCTTGTTGCTTGCTGAACCAGATATGGGTTCCACGACTGTGGTGTTTATTATTGCCTTGACGATTTTATATCTCTCTGATTTAGATGTTCGAGTATTTTTGGGAACCTTTATGCTTGGCGCTGTAGCCTTTGTGTTGTTAATTGTGTTTGAGCCGTATCGGATGAAACGGGTTACGGGGTTTTTAAATCCCTTTGATGATCCGCTTGGTAAGGGTTATCAGCTTAGTCACTCACTTTTGGCATTTGGGCATGGTGGCTGGTTTGGAGTCGGTTTAGGCAATAGCATCGAAAAGTTATTCTATTTACCTGAAGCGCATACCGATTTTATTATGGCGATTATTGGTGAAGAATTTGGTGTGGCTGGTGTGCTCGTTATATTATTATTGTTTTGGATAATTTTTTATCGCGGTTTTACGGTAGTGGCAACCGAAGCTAAGCGCATCCCTGGACGCAAATTTCAAGGTCTATTGGCTCAAGCCATTAGCGTATGGTTTTTTGCTCAGGCGGTGGTAAATATTGGGGTGGCAATTGGTATGTTGCCAACCAAAGGATTAACTTTACCATTTGTGTCATTTGGTGGAAGTTCGATTTTAATTAATTGCATCGCCTTGGCAATCTTATTAAAAATTGATTTTGAGAATAAACTAATTAAACAAGGTCCACATCTACCATGAAAAAAACAATAGTTATTAGTGCTGGTGGCACTGGTGGACATATTTTTCCTGCCTTAGCGGTGGCTAAACAGCTGCAAGAGGCATATAATATTATTTGGGTTGGCGCTAAAATTGGTTTAGAAAATAAGCTAGTTCCTGAGCATGGCTTTAGGCTTGAAACGGTGAGTGTCGCTGGGGTTAGAAATAAAGGCCTGTTACGTAAGTTGATGTTGCCATTTACCTTATTGCGCGCACATTTAGAGTGTTTACGAATTTGTCTTAAATACCGTCCTGCAATTGTGGTTGGCTTTGGTGGCTATGCGACATTTCCAATTAGTTTAACCGCTAAATTACTCGGTAAATCCGTAGTGATTCATGAGCAAAATTCTGTGGCAGGACTCACTAATCGTCTATTAGCTAAAATTGCGAATAAAGTTTTGGTGGCATTTCCGAATGTTTTGCCCAGTTCTAAAACTCATTTAGTTGGTAATCCTGTGCGCGAAGAAATTATTGCGATTGATCGAAGTGCGACGAAGTTAAGCGAAAATTCGTCAGCAATTAAAATTTTGGTGATCGGTGGCAGCCTTGGGGCTAAAGTTTTGAATGATAATCTGCCGCTGGCGTTAGCTAAATTGGATGCTAAGCCTGCACAAATCACACATCAAATCGGTAGAGCAGCAATTGAGCCAATTGTTGCGGCATATCAAGCTAACCTAGTTAAGAATGTACAGGTAGTTAATTTTATTGATGATATGGCTGCGGCTTATGCTAATGCGGATTTAATCATTTGCCGTGCAGGAGCTTCAACCGTGGCAGAGGTTGCAGCAGCTGGAATTGCGGCGATTTTTGTGCCATATCCATATGCAGTTGACGATCATCAAACGACAAATACCCGTCAATTGGTTGCAGCAGGTGCGGCAATTTTACTACCGCAAGCGGAGTTAAATCCTGCTAAATTAGCCGAATTAATTAGCGGTTTAAATTATACCATCTGTCAGAATATGGGTGAAAAAGCACGTAGCTTAGCTATACTTGATAGCACGCAACAAATTTGTCAGCAAATAATTGAGCAACTTTAAATAACTTAATTGAGTTTATTCTGGAGAATGAAAGATGCAAAAATTTGCGAAATATGCCGTAAATGTTAGTCGTGGTCGGGAACATCCCGAAGCTGCACCACAATATCGCAGCGATTTTCAGCGCGATCGTGATCGAGTAATTCATTCAAGTGCCTTTCGCCGCTTAGAATACAAAACGCAGGTGTTTATTAATCATGAGGGTGATTTGTTTCGTACTCGACTAACCCATAGTCTTGAGGTGGCTCAAGTTGGACGTTCGGTTGCCAATGCGTTAGATTTAAATGTTGATTTAGTTGAAGCAATTTGTTTAGCTCATGATTTAGGACATACGCCGTTTGGACACAGTGGGCAAGATGTACTAAATGAATGTATGTTGCAACATGGAACTGGTTTTGAGCATAACCTACAGTCACTGAGGATTGTTACGCAACTTGAAGAGCGCTATGCCGAATTTGATGGTTTAAATTTGACCTTTGAGACACTAGAGGGGATTTTAAAACATTGTAGTTTGGCAAAAGCCGCTGAACTAGGTGAATTAGGTTTGCGTTTTATCAATAAGCAGCAACCGAGTTTAGAGGCACAATTAGCCAATATTGCCGATGAGTTAGCGTATAATTTCCATGATTTGGATGATGGCTTGCGCGCGAATGTGTTGAAATTAGACCAATTAGAAGAGGTGGAAATAATTCGCGTTGAATTGGCACGAATTAGAACTAAATATCCGCATTTAACTGGGCGGCGCTTGCATAAAGAATTGGTACGCCATCTAATTAACACTACCATTTATGAGTTAATTGATAATTGTTGTGCAAATTTGGATAAGTATCAGCCAGAGTCGGTTGAAGAAGTACACTTGTTGCCAGCAATTATTCAATATAGTCCAGAGAGCTTTGCGCGCCAGCGTGAACTGAAGAAATTTTTACATCAAAATATGTACAAACATTATACTGTAATGCAACTGCGTTACAAAGCGGAACAGGTTGTGCGTTCACTCTTTAGCGCTTTTATGAGTGAGTCGCGTTTGTTGCCGGATCAATTTCAAGCGCGCGTTGAGGTCGATGGTTTAGCCCGCGTGGTTGCCGATTATATTTCAGGGATGACCGATCGTTATGCCTTTCGTCTGTACAATCGTTTATTTACGGTTGAGAATGTCTAGAAAGTATCAAAATGGTTACAATTAAAAGTAGTTTTCATGACGTTGAGAGTTGGTTAGAAATTCAGCGTCCACATTTTTCAGCGCTTGAAATTGAGAAATTTGAACAAGCGATTCAGATTGCTGAACAATATTATAATGGTCAAGTTTTTTATCCGACTAAAATTAATTTAATGTTACATTCTTTGAATTGTGCGGCGCAAATTGCCAGTTTGCATCTTTATGCCGATACGGTGGTTGCGACTATTTTGTATGCATTGCCTCGCTATGCGAATAATTGGGAGGATGTGGTCAAGAAATTTGGTAAAAAAGTTATCGAATTAATTGATGGCGTGAATCGAGTTACCCAAATTCGTAAAATTGGTGATTTGGATTTGGCGGTTGAAGAGCACGAAAAAAAAGCCCAGATTGAGATTATTCGTAAAATGTTGTTGGCAATGGCAAGCGATATTCGGATTGTGTTGATAGTTCTGGTTGGGCGTGGTGAATTAATGCTCAATCTCAAAAGCTGCGAAGATTTAGCGTTGCAACATAAAATTGCTCTAGAAACCATGGAGATTTTTGCACCCTTGGCAAATCGGCTGGGGGTTTGGCAAATCAAGTGGGAGCTAGAAGACCTTTCCTTTAAATATCTTCATCCCGATCAATATAAACGCATTGCCAAACTCTTAGATGAAACGCGGCAAGAACGTTTGGATTATATTGAAAACATGAAGGTCTTTTTGGCTGGGCAGATGGAAGAGAGCGGAATTCACGATTATCAGGTTTCAGGACGCGCCAAGCATATTTATTCCATTTGGAAGAAAATGCACAAAAAAAATTATGATTTTGATAGCCTCTACGATATTCGAGCGCTACGAGTATTGGTGCGTGAAGTGCGTGATTGTTATACGGTGTTGGGGATTGTTCATACTAAATATTCACCTGTACCTGGTGAGTTTGATGATTATATTTCTAACCCTAAATCAAATAATTATCAAAGTTTACATACGTGCGTGATTGGACCCGATAATCGAGTGGTCGAAATTCAGATTCGTACCTTTGCGATGCATGACCATGCCGAATATGGTTTAGCCGCACACTGGCGCTATAAAGAAGGTGGTGAGAATAATCCACAATTTGAAGAGAAAATTGCTTGGGTACGCCAAATTTTGGATTGGCGTGATGAGCTTAGCGAGCGCAATGATTTAACCGATGTGTTTAAAAATGAACTCTTTAGTGATATGATTTACGTGATGACCCCGAATGGTAAAGTAATAACTATTCCGAGCGGGGCAACGCCGATTGATTTTGCCTATGCGGTACATAGTAATGTTGGACATCGTTGTCGTGGTGCCAAAGTCGATGGGCAGATTGTACCGTTATCGACGGCGCTCAAAAATGGTCAACGAGTTGAGATTTTAACCGTAAAAGAGGGTGGGCCAAGTATTAACTGGTTACATGAGGGCTGGGTTAAAAGCGCGCGCGCCATTGGACATGTACGGCGTTATATTCGTAATTTGCATAATGAAGATTTTTATGAAGCTGGTAAAGAAATTTACGAGCGTGAGTTGGCTAAATTTACCGCTGCCGTGCGACCAAAAACCGATGATATCGTCAGTAAAATGAGTCACACCAATGAGAAAGACTTGCAGATAGCCATTGGTAAAGGCGATGTTTTACCGAATGCCTTACGCGAAGTAATTGAGAAATTAATTTTACAAAATACGCCACAACCTAAAGTTGATTTAACTGCACTCGAATTAGAAAAACGTTTGCAGGAGCGTCAAGACAAAGCGCATAAGCCACAAGCCAAAAGCGGTAGTATTTTAGTTGATGGGGTAAGTGGAATTGTGACTAATTTAGCCAAGTGCTGTAAACCAATTCCTGGTGATGCGATTGTCGGCTTTATTACGCAGGGGAATGGTGTTGCAGTGCATCGGGTTGGGTGTAGTGATTTTAATCGCCAAGCGCTATTGCATGCACATAAAGTAGTCAAAGTAGAGTGGGCGAGCGCGGCTAAAAATTCGACGTTTAGTGCAGATCTGGAGGTAATTGCCAATGATAGACAAGGATTATTGCGCGACTTAACTGATTTATTTGCAATTAGTAAACTCCATATCTTGGGCTTACGCAGTGTTTGTCGCAATAATAAAGCGATTATGACCTTCACCATTCAAGTAAGTGGTGATGAGTTTAATTTCACCAATTTAATTGGTAAGATTTTTAATGTCAATGGTGTGATGGAAGTCGTGCGTAAGTAGGATGATTACGCTAAACTATTGAACTCAAAAATACAGTTAAGTCAATCTGGAGAATTTTTATTCTTGGAGCGTTGGGTTTATAGATTAATAGAATGTTTAAACCAAGGCTATATTGTATAAATAATCTGAATAATGTAGCTGGGACAAAATTTAATTTTTAAGGAATTCTATGAAAGCAATTGAAATTTTACGTGCGGTATATAATGATAAAGAAGTTTTAAAGAAAATTCGTAAATCGATGGATGAATATGCTCTAAACCTTAGATCTATGGATCAATTAAAGCGTGATAGCAAAGAAATTGAAGCCTTTGTTAAAGAAACGTATGGGCTTACGCCAACGATGTTTAAAAAAATCGTTAAGGCGAGCATGACGCAAAATGATAATGTCGATGAAGTAATTGATGAATTGCAGATGATTCGTGAAATAGCCAAAGCTGAATAAGCGTAAATTAGAAAATAGATTTGACTTTTAGTTCAAACCTAGAGTATAATTACGTCAGAGTTAATCAGCTACTTGAAAGCTGGTGCTTGCAGAGGTATATGGTAAAACGTGTATGCAAGTGAAAAAAGCCAACCCACAGTTGGCTTTTTTTATTTTTGGGGCGTATCTGGGCTTTCTTTTTGCATAAATAGCGTCAACTCACCCACATTTAAACCAAATTTGGTAAAGTAGTTGCGATTAATTATTCTACCACCATCCATTAAAAACATCCAATCATCAAAGTTTATCGCATATGTTGAGTTATCGACTTTAATGTTCATTGTGTATTGCCAATTCATGCTATTGCCTGATAATTTGATTGAGGCTTTACCGATAACATCAGGAGTAGTTGCTTCAAATGATGATTCTGAGATTTTTTTAAAGCTCCAAGTTCTGCTTTCAACTTTACCGTCACTATATGCAATTATTTCATCAAATTTGCCGTTATCACCATTCCAGTATCCACGACCATTGAAGTTAAAGCGTTTGGTTACATTATGGTTACGATCTTGTACAATACCTACGCCACTAATATTTCCATTTAGATATGCTTGTAAATCAAGATGTGGTTCTTGATTTTTATATTGACTTATATCGAGATTAGAGCATCCACATACGGCAGCTGCAGTTAAAGCTGAAATTAAATAGCGTAACATATAAGTATCCTTAAATAAATTAACTGTTTATTCCCAGAAGTGACTTCCTCAATTGTGGTTCACTGCTATCTTCCCCAATCCAGATTCCAAAAAAATGATTAGCAAAATCTTCCCCATCAATACTGCCTAATAGAACTTGCTCATTATTAAAAAATTTGGTTTGTTTGATTGATGGTGTGTATACGCCTATTAAGCTACTACCTTGTTTTACGTCTGGTAGTATGGTGGTAAGTTGCTGTTGCCAACTATTGAGTTGTTCTGTGCTTACTTTAGTTGATTGTTCACTAATTTTTTCTATAGTTTTCTCGGCAATTGATTTACCCTTAAGGTTACGGTGATAATCTAGTTCCAAGGCATATGGCTTATTTTTATCAAATTTACCCTGTGGTGCATACAGCTCAATATCAAAAATTTTCATAAATAGGAAGGTGTACTTACCTTTACCAACTAACGAAGAATCAGGAATTAATTGAGGTATAATAGGGTTTGTCTCGGCAAAAATGTTAAACGTAATGATGCTAAAAATTAGTATTTTTAATAAGAATTTATGCATGAGTTATCTCCATTTGAATCACATTTATTTTATTTGCCATAAATCCAGCACTACAAGCTGCTAGATAAAAGCGCCATAACTTAATAAATCCATCATCGAACCCCATTTGACGGATTTTTGTGTAGTTCTCGTCAAATTTTTTGAGCCAATAGCGTAATGTTTGCGCATAATCATGACCAAATCTATAAATGTTATCACATTTAAGTCCAATTGATTTGAATTGCTGTTGTAGTACCTTTTCGCTGGGTAACATTCCACCAGGGAAAATAAATGTTCTAATCATGTCCGCACTACGAGTGTACTGTTTGAATGATTTGTCATCAATTGTTATAGTTTGAATCAGTAATTTTCCACCAGGTTTTAATAATTGGCGCATCTTTTTAAAATACACCGGCCAGTAGCGCATTCCGACCGCTTCAAACATTTCTATGGAGACAATATAGTCATATTGTCCACTTTGTTTACGGTAGTCTTCAATTACAATTTGTGCTGAACTATTTTGCAGACGTTGTTGTGCAAAATCTGCTTGCTCATTAGATAGGGTAATACCTTTTACCGTATGACCTTGGAGCACTGCACGCTCCGCAAAGCCACCCCATCCACAACCAACTTCTAGTATATTTGCATTTTTTTGCGTTATTTTACTTAGTAAGCGATCATATTTATTATGCTGAGCACTGGTTATATCCTGATCTTCTGTCTCGAAGATAGCTGATGAATAAGTCATACTTGGATCAAGCCAAAGCTTATAGAATTCATTTCCTAGATCGTAGTGAGCTTGAATGTTTTTTTTGCTGCCTTTTAGGCTATTACGCTGAGTTAGATAAAGTAGCTTAGACAATTGTTTAAAGACAAAGTTACCATGCCCGTAACTATGGAATATTTTTTCATTAGCAAGCCCAAAACTAAGTAGTGCTTCTAAATTGCTACAATCCCAATAACCATCACGGTAGTCACTGGCAAAGCCTACGTCACCCTTATTACCTAGGTTTGCAATAACTCGCCAATCTTTAAGTTGTATGTCTGCATTAATGCCTGCTTCAGTGCCGTTAAATAGATGTGTATCACCTTTAGGAAAAGTTACTTTTAGTGAGCCAGATTTAATTTTATTTAGTTCTTTGAATAAACGCTTGCGTACAAAACTATCGAACATTTTGATCCTTATAAGTTAGAATAGGTTTAATTACTTCTCGGGTGATGAATAAATGGAATCTTTTTTGACCAGATTCTAAATGCCTCAAAATAAATACCCATTAGTATTTTATATACATTTAATGGTGAACGGAGAATTCTGGTCTGTGCTGATTTTAAAGGAGTTAACTCTCCACTGTATGCTGCGCTAAATATGAGTTTAGAGTTTTCATAAGTATTGATTTTAAATTTAATACTTTCAGCATTAAGGTTAAATTCCCAATGGTATTCTTGCTCTAAACCAAAAAAAGGCGAAACATGAAAACTTTTACGATTAATAATTTTTGTTTCGCGAGGATTTAGTAAATAATAATGTCGCTCATTCCACGGTGTATTTGATACTTCAGCTAAAATATAGCTGCACTCGGTATTTTCATAGCAAAGATATAGGTTCAACGGACTAAAATAAGCCCCAATATTATTTAATTGTCCCATTAAATAATATTGTTCATTGCCGCTAATGGTTGCATTTAGTTCGAGTAATTTATGCTTAATTTTGGCAATTAATGGCTGTGAGTTTGAGTCACGTAAATAACTCCTCGCTTTAAATTGATACAGTGCACGCTTGGTTGAATTTATTAGCCGCGAACTTGTGCTTAATTCTTCAACTTTTTGTAAGTCAATTAGCCAACTATTCAGATTATAAGTAAATTCATGAATTTTGGGGCTGAATCTTTTGTGCCACACTTTACCTGTGATATAAGAATTATTATACATTTTTGCTACCAAGAGTTTGACAGACTTTAATAGCGCTTAGCACCCCATCCTCATGAAATCCGTTTGCCCAATAGGCACCACAAAAATGGCTATTATTCTGTCCTGATATTTCTTGCCAGCGAGCTTGTGCTTGTATAGCTGGTTTAGAGTAAACTGGATGGCTGTAATTAAATTTGGCCAAAACAAGCTCAGGAGCGATTAATTCGCCACTATTTAGTGTTACACAATAAGTTTTTTTGGAATTTAGACCTTGTAAAATATTCATATTGTAGCTTACCGTTGCTTGAGATGTGCTGATAGGATGGATCAGGTAATTCCAGCTAGCATAAGCTCGTTTATTCTTTGGTAATAAATTGGTATCATTGTGTAAAATTACTTCATTATCTGAGTACTTTATCGCACCCAAAATTTGTTGTTCATTATTACTAGGTTCTGCTAATAACTGTAGCGCTTGGTCGGAATGGCAAGCAAAAATAACTTGATCAAACTCTTGATGACTATTATCTGGAAATTGGATGGTTACATGGTTTTCTTGTCGAAATACTTTTTGTATCGGTGTATTAAGATGTATTTTATCTTCAAATCCAGCAATTAGTTTTGGAATATAATTCCTTGAACCGTCGCTAATTGTAAACCATTGTGGTCGATTTTGGACATCTAAAAGACCATGGTTTTTAAAAAATAGTGCAAAGAATTTAAATGGAAAATCAAGCATTTCAGTTGTTCCCATCGACCAAATTGCAGATCCCATCGGTAAAATATAGCCCTCAATAAACCATTGATTGAATTTATGCTCAATTAGAAATTTGCCCAAACTAATTTCATCCTGTGGTGGATTTTTAGCTAGTTTGTTAAAGCGTAATATTTCTCGAATTAGGCTGTAAAATTTTGGACGAATTAAATTACGTCGATCTGCAAATAGGCTATTGATATTATTACCATTATATTCTAAATTCCAATCATCATGTCTTACAGAAAAACTCATTTCGCTGTTGCGATATTCAACACCAAGTTTATCCATTAGTCCTTTAAAGTGTGGGTAAGTACGATCATTAAACACAATAAATCCTGTGTCAATGGCAAGTCCATCAACATCGACGGTATGCGTATGTCCTCCAATCCAGTTATTTGCTTCAAAAATGTGTATATCATGCTCTTGATGTAAAAAATATCCAGCGGTTAAACCAGAGATACCGCTTCCTATAATTGCAATTTTCATATCTGCTAGTTACCTTACTAAAAATTTTCCTAAATATCTCCACCATCTCCGTGGTAATAATCCAAGTAACTTTATAACTAAAGTTAAACGGTATGGAAAATGAATTTCAATTTTCTTTTGTTCTATTCCGCGTTGAATAATCCTTGTTGCTGCATTGACATCTATTGCAAATGGCATTGGAAAATCATTTTTTGCGGTTAATGGAGTTTTAACAAAACCAGGATTAATAGTTGTAACCAAGATATTTTCTTTGGCTAAGTCGATGGCAAGAGTATCAAGGAGGTAGATTATTGCGGCTTTGCTTGCTCCGTAAGCTTCAGCTCTACTTAGTGGTAAGTATCCAGCGATACTTGCAACGCCAACTAAATGTGGGTTACGAGATTTGCGTAGGAGTGGCAGGACTAATTCCAGACTATTTGCAAAACTAATAACGTTAGCGTCAAAAACTCGCTTAATTAAAGCCGCATCAAATGAACTAATATCTAAATATTCGCAATTTCCTGCATTCAAAATAGCTAAATCCAAATTATTCAATGTTTTATTTAGCAGGGCTGATTGTTCTCGGACTGCATCTAGGTTGACTAAATCTAGTTGTATGCAGGATATGCCAAGGATAGCTAATTCATCTAGTGCTACTTTATTCCGTCCAATAGCAATCACATTATGTCCCGCAGCGGCGTAACTGACCGCTAAACCACGTCCAATTCCCGAGCTTGCACCTGTAATTAGTATATTCATGCAGTTCCCAATTTACGTTTAATAAATTTAGTCATCGACCCAAAAAGCGGGAGCTGCTCATAGAGCATCGCTCCTAAATCAAAGTAATCTCGGTGTGAATAAATCTTATCGTTAAATTTGATTATTGAAACCCCAGCTACGCTAAACTCATTGCCGCGATTTAAGCGTGGATGTTGTAATAACATCGTCCATTCTAATATAGCGCCACCACTAAAATATTCAACGTTATGAAATTGAAATTTGCATTTATTTACGCGTTGATATAAGTTTTGGCAGTAAAGTTGAAAGTTTTTTAGACCTTGGATTTTATGTGCTGGATCTTCAAAAATCAGATCATCAGAGTAGATTTGTTCTAGTAAGTTAGTATTGCTAGCATTTAAATTGTTAAATATCTCTTTTAGATTTTTGATTAAGTTCACGTGCATCCTTTCATAACTCAAACTAGCAGGTTACATTCTGGAGTTAGCTTCGTATTAATTCGTAGGTGTATTTTTAATACAATATAGAAGTTTATAACAAGTTTAATTTAGAATTAGATAATGTTTATAATTATAAATATAATTTAGTCTGATTATAAAGTCTGTATTTTCGTAAGAAATCATCTGTTAACATTCAACTTTAAAACTAATCATATACTCTGAGTTAATCGCATATTGAACGCATTAGTTCAGTTGGTTATTTTTGTATTAAATTTAACTATATAATATTGTACATGAAGTTTCAAAACATCAGGTTAAAATTTAATAATTAGAATATTAACATATGGTCGTGTGATTACTCAAATTATTGAGTGATTAATTTTGTTGAGTAGCTTTAATTAATGCGTTAGATACAGCAGTTAATATTTGACCTGAGCAGTGTTGGTCACGGAGTTTTTTATTTTATGCATAAAATTAACTGTTGGCTTAGGTGGCTTATAAATCATGTGGTTTATTTTAAGAAGATGTTCAATTGCTATAACTGACTGATTATAGTATATTTAGTTGGTACTTTTCAAAAATAAAACAATACTTATTTAAGCTGTAGCTAATGGTAGAACTGCTGCAATAAAGTCCTTGAATTTTTGTTGAGCAACGCTGGCTTGTTGTGAAAAATAAAAGCCAAAATGAGTACCATACTCTAGCCAAATACGTTCTTTGTGTTTTGAGGCTAATCCTTCATAGGCAAATACACCGTGATAAAATTTTACTTCAGCATCGTGAGTTCCGTGAATAATTAAGGCTGGGCATTTTATTTGGGCAAATGGAAACCAGCTGGCCTTAGCTGCTTGTGCCAGATCATTCAGAGTACCAGCTTCGCGTGGTCGATAGTTAGTGCTACAACTCACTAGTTCGGCAATAAAACCCAATTGTTCTTGATTTTGCAGGATTTTTTCTATCCCTTGCGCGACCCTAGTTGGATCAATATAGCCCTCGCTATTCATGAGATTTTTGACCATGGTCTCAGGGAAATAAACCATACTTTCTTTTGCCATCCACAAGCCAATATCGCCAAAAAATAGATTTTGAGTTAATTTATTTTGTTGCTCTGCACCGAGATACTCACCAGCAATTGCGGCAATCGCGACGATTCCTTGCACGCGTTTTGGATGACGTAGCGCCAACGAATACATTGCCAGTCCTCCTGCGGATACTCCAACAACGAGCGCCTTTTCAATTTGCAAATAATCCAAGAGAGCCACTAACGCATCGGCCTGTTCTGCGACACTTGCACCTGTACTAAGTGGTGTTCCAAGGTAGCCTGGACGGGATGGGCAAATTAATTGATAGCCATCAGGAATCATTTTGCGAAACATTAAATAGGCTTGATCTGAGCCACCAACTCCGCCGTGAAGAATTAGAATTGGCTTACCGCTACCGACACAGATATATTCCATTTCCCCCATGGGTAATTTGGCGATTTGTGATGTAGGAATGGCAAGCGGTGAGTTAAAAATTTGGCGTAAATAGTTGCTGGTATCAAACATAATAGACTTTCTTTATCTGGTTAATCATTATGAAATAGGCTTATGGCTTAATCTAAGGCTCATTTATTAAATTTATTTGCGGAGAATTTTTTTACTTTCCCAATCAATAATCGTTGAAGGCTTTTGCTCTAAGCCAATTAATCCTGGGAGTACCAATACCTGTTTGCCAAATTGGCGTAGGCATTCACGATAGCTTTTGATTGGCTTACAACCAGTTTTATTAGCTGAGGTAGAGACTAACGGTTGCTGTAATTCACGGCATAATTGTTGAACAGCTCGGTGTTGAGTGACGCGTACGGCAATTTTGCGATGTGCGCCAATTAAATTACGCGGTACTTTACGGGTTACTTTGAGAATTAAGCTATAAAAGCCAGGCCAATAGTGCGCTAGTTCTGCTTTAGAATTCGCTGGAAGTGGTTGAATGAGCTTATTTAGTTGCTCTAACTTGCCTGCAATTACAATTAGACCTTTAGTTTTAGAGCGCCCCTTGATACGGATGATTCTATTAATCGCACGATAGTTAAATGGATCACAACCAAGACCATAGCAGGACTCAGTAGGGTAGGCGATTACACCACCATTGCGCAGATGAGCTTTTATTTGTTGAATTAATTTGTGATTATATACATACATGGTAATTTTTCGCTTTTAAGCTTACTTCTTAGAATTAATATGGGTTCAACTTTGTGGAGATTTTAGCTTGAACTGACTAATTTGAGCAATGTTTAGGCTAATTCTCTGCGCTAAATCATCGAGGGGCAAACAGTTATGTGCGGTAGCAAAAGGTGCTTCCATTTCCTCTGCCATCATTTCTAAACCCAATAAGATGTAGATTAACACAATCAAAATCGGTACGATGAAGATACCAAATTGATCGACCCAACCAAATGGGAAGATTAGCATATAAAAGAGAAGAGCAAAGCGTGCAAAGATGTTGAACCCACGTGGAACTGGTGTATTCACAATTTTTTCGCAACCGCCTAAAACATCGGTTAATTCCGAGAGTAATTTATCCAGTGACATAAATTGTTCAAAACTAAGTTTGTTTGCTTGGCGTAGGTTATTAGTTTCAGTTTGTAAATGATGGATTAGCAAACTTGGTAAATGATCATCAGCTTGATAGCTTATGCCTAATTTATCCATCAGTTGTTGCGCAGAGTTTAGTTCTTTGCGCAAGTGATATTTTAGCAAAGTTGGAAAATTTTGTAGTAAGCATAAAAAGGGTTGGGAATCTTGCACTCCAACGAAGCTGTGCATTTTTATCGCTAAATTTCGCGAGATATTAACCAGTTGTCCCCACAGTCCACGACCTTCCCACCAACGATTATAGGCAACATTAATCCTAAAGACAATAATGATTGAAAGACAAAAGCTAAACAGTAAATGAAATTCACCAAGGTGACTGCTGGTTTTGTTGATATCAAATTTATAATCAATTACATTGGCAGTTAAGGCATACAGTACCATAAAAATTAAGAAATACTTTAATTTAACAAAAACGCTCTCATGGTGGATGTGAAGTAGTGATACTAACCAACTAAATGGATTGTAGTCATTGTTTGGCATGAGTTAAATTTCCTTGTGTGGCGCTGCTCGCAAATTAATAATAACGTTGCTTGATAAATAAGCGCCGTGGAATTAATGCATAAATTGCACCAACGGCAACTAATAAGTAGCCATACATACTTACCAATGGTCCTGAAAAGCCAAAGACTTTCCAATCAATCGCGGCACATTCTGCCGTGCCAGTTAAAACCGTTTTAATAAAACCACTTAAAGGGATTTTTTTGTAGAGTACTTCTAATGGCATACCACAAGATGCAGGCCATTGATCTGGAGGTAAACTTTGTAACCAGACATGATGATGAGCAATTTTGGCACCGAATAATGCAACGGCTAAAATAATAATCGCATAGATAAGATTACCCCAAGATTTGCAGTTATTAATTAATGCACAGAATGCAAAAAAAGCAATTATGGCATAGAACACCCGTTGTGCAATACATAATGGGCAAGGTTCAGCACCTTGGAATAACTGTGCGTAAATGGCAAATGTAACTGAGGCGGCGGAGAAAAGAAAAATCAAACCAAAAGTTAATCTTGGTGTGATAAATTTAAATAAACTTGAGAACATGACGCTAAACCTTTACAATAACGTAAATAAAGTCAACCATTATATACTAATTTGGAGCCATCATGCGTAGTGTGTTTTATATTTCTGATCATACAGGGATCACCACCGATAAACTTGGAACGGCTTTACTGGGGAAATTCCCCAACGTTGAGTTTCGTAAAGAATCTTTTCCTTTTGCCGATACTCCGGCTAAAATCAGTCAGGCACTCTTAAAGGTGAAGAATCGTTTCTTTGTTGAGGGTAAAAAACCAATTATTATTTCTAGTGTGCTTAATCCTGCCTTACGTCAATTGTTAGTGGTTGATTATGCGGAGAGCTTGGATTTTTTTGAAGCTTTTCTTGGGCGTTTGGAACATGCTTTGGAATGTGAGGCTACGTTGGATTCCTCACGAAGTGCGCATGGGATAGGCAATGAAGAAAATTATAATCATCGGATTGATGCCATTCACTTTTCACTTGAAAATGATGATGGCGTGAGTTGTAAACACTATGATGATGCAGATATTGTGATTGTCGGTGTTTCACGGGTGGGGAAAACGCCAACGAGTATTTATTTGGCGGTGAATTATGGTGTGAAAGTAGCTAATTATCCCTTGGCAGAAACTGATTTACGCAGTGATTGCTTGCCAAAAGCTTTGATTCCTTATCAGTTAAAATTATTTGGCTTAAGCATTGAATCTGAACGGTTGCACAATATTCGCTCACATCGTTTACCAAATACTAAATATTCACAGCTTAACACTTGTATTAATGAAATTCAAGCTGCCGAACGGATGATGAATAATTGCGGTATTCCATATTTAAATACCAGTCATAAGTCAATTGAGGAAATTTCGGTAGCAATGATGCAATTGGTTAAATTGAAACGCCAATTTTAAGTCAGGCTGCTGAGTTTTAGCACTGATAAGTAAAAATAATCGCCGAGTCGTTCTGAATCGGTGTATAATCTGGTTCTTATTTTTTAAAATTCGCACACTTGTGGTAAAGGGGTGTGGCGCAAGCCATCTAAATCCACGGGTGGAGGTATAACCCTTGTTAAGGAAAATTCACTATGTCAGTTTCTATTAAAGAAATGTTAGAAGCCGGTGTCCATTTCGGTCATCAAACTAAATTCTGGAATCCACGAATGAAACCATTCATTTTTGGCGCACGGAATAAAATTCACGTTATCGATTTAGATCAAACTAAACCAATGTTTGAAGATGCAATTAAATTTGTTAAACAAACAGTAAAAAACAAAGGTTTTATTTTGTTTGTTGGTGCAAAAGCTCAAGCAACTGAAATTATTGCTGAAGAAGCAGCTCGTTGCGGTATGCCATTTGTGGCACATCGTTGGTTAGGTGGTATGTTAACTAATTTCGAAACAGTTAAAAAATCAATTAAAAAATTAGAAGTTAAATCTGCATTGTTAGAACAAGCTGATTCTGGCTTGTCTAAAAAAGAATTACTTGATACTTCACGTGATGTTGAAAAATTACAAAGAACTATTGGTGGAATTGCCGATATGAAAGGTTTACCATCAGCGATGTTCGTGATTGATACTGGTATGCATGATATTGCGATTCAAGAAGCGCAAAAATTAGGTATTCCTGTAATTGGTATTGTTGATACTAACAATGATCCATCAGGTGTTGATTACGTTATTCCTGGTAATGATGATTCAGCGCGTGCAATTAAACTTTACGCTACAGCGATTGCAGATGCAATTTTGGCAGCTAAAGGTGAAACAATTTCTGATTTAGCTAAAGCAGTTAAAGTTGAAATGGTTGAAGATGCAGCTGAAGAAGCTAAGACCGTAAGAAGAGTTAAAAAAGCAGGCGATGAGGCTGCTGAGTAATTTTCGATAAGCCGTAACTCAGTTACGGTTTAATTTTATTTGAATTTAATTTATTATATAAAGTACAGGAGTTTAAAATGGCAAATGTTACTGCCGCGATGGTTGCGCAATTACGTGAAATGACTGGTTTAGGCATGATGGAATGCAAACGTGCTTTGGTTGAAGCCGATGGCGATATTAAAAAAGCCGAAGAATTAATTCGGGTTAAAAGTGGTGCTAAGGCTTCTAAAGTAGCTGGTCGTACTGCCGCTGAGGGTACGGTTGTAATTTCAATTAGCGCTGATGGTAAACGCGGTGCGTTAATCGAAGTTAACAGTGAAACTGATTTCGTGGCTAAAGATGATAGCTTTATTGCTTTTGCGGATCAAGTTGCTGCGGCTTTGGTGGAAAACCAAGTTACTACAGCTGAAGAATTAGCTGAACTTAAATTAGCTTCTGGTAAAACTGTTGAAGAAACCCGTAAAGATATTATTGCTAAATTAGGCGAGAATATTTCTGTGCGTCGTTTCCAAACTTACACAACTGAAGGTGTTTTGGCAAGTTATTTACATGGCAAAAAAATTGGCGTGTTAGTTGATTTAAATGGTGACGTTGAATTGGGTCGTGATATCGCAATGCACGTTGCTGCGTCTAAACCAATTTGTGTCTCTAAAGAAAATGTTGATGCTGAGAAAATTGAAGAAGAACGTCGTATCTATTCATTACAAGCGGCTGAATCTGGTAAACCTGCTGAAATCGTAGCTAAAATGGTTGATGGTCGGATTGCTAAATTCTTAGCTGAAATTACTTTGTTAGGTCAACCGTTTGTGAAAAACCCAGATTTAACTGTAGAAAAATTATTAGCGTCTAAAAATGCTAAAGTAAATTCATTCACGATGTTTGTCGTTGGTGAAGGTATTGAGAAAAAAGTTGTAGATTTTGCCGCAGAAGTTGCTGCAGCTGCTATAGTCTAAGGCTTTTCTTAAGCTTAGCTAAAAATCCTTCGCTTTAGCGGAGGATTTTTTGTTATAATTGGCATACTGAATTTAATTTTATAGGATTATTAAGCATGGAAAATCAAATTAACTTTACCGATAATGCAGTGAATAAAGTTCGTGATCTAATTGAAGAAGAGGGTAATCCTGAACTAAAATTGCGTGTATCTATTTCTGGTGGTGGTTGTTCTGGATTCCAATATGGTTTCTCTTTTGATGAAATTACCAATGAAGATGATTTTATCGTTGATAAAGATGGAGTTAAATTTTTGGTTGATTCTATTTCCTTCCAATATTTATTGGGAGCTGAGATTGATTATTTGGACTCTTTTGAGGGCTCACAATTTACGATTAAAAATCCAAATGCACAAACTACCTGTGGTTGTGGTTCATCATTTTCTGTATAGATAGCTGGTTGTGAAAATGGCTCGTTGTTGGTTGCTGTGTTTAGCCTGCATTCAGCTTAACGCTTTTGCGCTAGGCTTGGATGATTTTGTGCCAGACTTTATTAGTTCAAGTAGTAGAGTTGAAAGTGCTAACGCTAATCCAGTAACGGCATTTAGTATTCCTGAAGCTAGTCAACAACGTAATGCTAAAAGCAATGAAAGTTATTGGTATTGTGATAAAATTCACAATCCATCTTGTGTTAAGCAAGCCTCTAGCGCGGCACTCGCTCAGAAAATAATTCAACCAGTTTCAGGTAGTAACGTGGTGACGGCTAGTGCCAATCAAGGGGCTAACTCGCAATATTATAATCGTGATGGTAATACCTATAACCAAAATGCGATTAATAATTTCAATATTACCAATTCCAATCAAACCGCAATGCAGCCTTATTCAGCACAATTGAATAATTTGTCAATTGAGGATAAGCTTAAGCAAAGTATTGCGATTCCATTGAAAGCTGGTGAGAATACCGCGGTATCGGTTGGTACCAACAATGTTCAATTTAATGTGTCTTATTAGGCACGGCAAAATTTTTATTATTTCGAGGTTTCAGGTGTGAATTACTCTTTATATTCAATGCTTATTATTGCTTACCTAGTCGGTTCGCTCTCGTTTGCAATAATCGTTAGTAAATTTATGAAAATGGACGATCCACGCAGTTATGGTTCAAATAATGCGGGAGCGACCAATGTCATGCGTAGTGGTAATAAAAAAGCTGCAGTGTTTACCTTATTGGGTGATTTGCTTAAAGGTTTGATCGTTGTTTTAATTGCGCGCTATGTGATGCGTGGCGTTGATGGTGGCGAGGCGATCGTTGGTATTTGCGGGATGTTGGTGGTCTTTGGACATATTTTCCCAATTTTCTTCAAATTTAAAGGCGGCAAAGGGGTTGCCAGTGCGATCGGTGTGATGTTAGGCTTTAGTCCATTATTGGCGTTACTCCTAATTATTACGTGGTTTGTGGTGTTTAAAGTATCGCGAGTATCCTCATTAGCTGCGGTTTTAGCAACCTTACTTTCCCCACTTTATGCGTATGTCTTATTTGGGAATACGGCTTATTTTGGTGCGACGCTAATGATTGCTGTGTTGGTAGTGCTAAAACATCGGACAAATATTGTACGCTTACTTAAAGGTGATGAACATAGTTTTAAGAAAAGTTCTGCTGCCAATGATGCTAAGCACTCTAAATCAGATGATAATTAATTTAAATTAGGAAATTTAATGGCTCAACCAGTTAAGAAATTAATTTTATTGGTTAATTTAGGCTCGCCTGAGGATTTAACGGTTGGCGCAATTCGAGATTTTTTGCGCCAATTTTTATCTGATCAGAGGGTGGTTGGATTACCAAAATTACTCTGGTATCCAATTTTATATGGAATTATTTTACCAATTCGCGCTAAAAAACTGCTGCATAAATATGAGCAAATTTGGCTTAAAGATCATGGTACACCATTAAGTTATTATACGCGTTGCCAAGCTGAGCAGTTACAACAACAATATGCAAATTCGCAAACTATCGTCGATTACGCTTTTTGTTATGGTTCTCGAAGTATTGCTAATAAATTAAATGAATTAAGTCAGCAATATAATTTGAATGAAGTCGTCTTAATTCCATTGTATCCTCAGTATTCAAGTTCAACTACCGCGGCTGCTTTTGATCAGTTCAGTGCTTATTATAGTCAAGCTTATTTTATTCCACAATTGCGCTTTATTAATAGTTTTGCCACGAATGCGAGCTATATTCAGGCATTGGCTAAATCGGTGCGTTCAGGATGGGCGCGTGATGGACGGAGTGATAAATTAATGGTTAGCTTTCATTCGGTACCGGTTAAGTTAGTTGAAGCTGGCGATAGTTATATTGATGAATGTACCTCGACGTTTAATTTGCTCTGTCGTGAATTGGCTATTGATGCAACACACGATGCGGTTTTGTGTTTTCAATCTAAATTTGGCAAGGCTAAATGGGTTGAACCAGCCACTGATGCGGTGATTATAGATTTAGCCAGCAAGGGTATTAAAACTCTTGATGTGATTTGTCCAGGTTTTGTCAGTGATTGTTTGGAAACTTTGGAAGAGGTCGCGCTGCAATATCGTGATTTATTTATTCAATCTGGTGGAACTAAACTAAATTATATTCCCTGTTTGAATGATAGTCCAGATTTAATTAAAGTTTTAGCTGAATTAAGTAATTAATTTTTAAAGGTACGCTTATGTGTGGAGTAGTTGGTGGAGTTAGTGAACGCAATGTCGTTAAAGTGATACTCGAAGGATTATCACGTTTGGAATATCGCGGTTATGATTCAGTTGGCGTTGCAGTGGTGGATCGCAATGGTCAATTAGCCCGTGAACGGGTAACAGGTCGGGTCAAGATGTTGGCGGAGAAATGTTCAAAAGATAAATTCAAGGGACTAGTTGGGATTGGACATACTCGTTGGGCAACCCATGGTGGCGTTACAGAAAGCAATGCGCATCCACATTTTTCCAATGAAACTCTAGCCGTTGTCCATAACGGAATTATTGAAAACTATGCCGAATTACGCAGCGAATTACAGGTACAAGGTTATAATTTTGAATCGCAAACCGATACCGAAGTAATTGTACATTTAGTGCATTCAATTTATAAGCATAATCAGGATTTATTAGCGGCAGTGAAACTAGCGATTCCACAATTACATGGTGCATATGCAATTGGACTAATTAGTAAAGATAAGCCGAATGAGGTTATTTGTGCGCGGTTAGGTTCGCCACTGGTATTGGGAATTGGAATTGATGAGATGTATTTTGCCTCGGATATCTCAGCCTTATTACCGGTAACTCAAAAAGTGGTATATTTGGAAGAGGGCGACGTTGCGCGACTAACCTTAGATGCTTATACGATTTGGGATAAAGAAGATAATTTGGTTGAGCGTAAGCTGAATCTGAGCGAATTATCAGCGGCAGCAACCGAATTAGGTAATTATCGTCATTATATGCAAAAAGAAATTTTTGAACAGCCTAAGGCAATTGCCGATACAATCCAAAATTTAGGTGATAATTTTAATCCGTTGATTTTTGGTGCTGAAGCTCCGCAAATTTTCAAGGAAATCAACAAAGTTCAAATTATTGCCTGTGGAACAAGTTTTAATGCTGGCTCAATTGCGAAATATTGGATTGAAGAATATGCCAATTTGGAATGTGCGGTTGATATTGCTAGTGAATATCGTTATCGTAAAATTCCAGCTAACCCACAAACTTTGGTGATTAGTTTGTCACAATCGGGCGAAACTGCTGATACTTTAGCGAGTATTAAATATGCAATCGAAATGGGAATGGATAAAACCTTGTCGATTTGCAATGCGGCTGAAAGTAGTCTAGTGCGCTTATCAAAACTTCATGTCTTAACTCAAGCAGGTCCTGAAATTGGTGTGGCATCAACCAAAGCCTTTACTACTCAATTGGTGGTGTTATTGTATTTGGCATTTAGTTTAGCTAAAGCGCGCGGTTGTTTAACGCCAACTGCGGAGTTGGAGGTGATTGAGCAGATTCGTAAATTACCGCATTTAGTAGTGGATACTTTAGAGGTTGAAGCGCAAGTACAAGAGGTAGCGAATGAGTTGGAGTATAAACATAATGCTTTATTCCTTGGGCGACATACTATGGCACCTGTTGCGATGGAAGGTGCTTTGAAGTTAAAAGAGATTTCGTATATTCATGCGGAAAGCTATGCTGCAGGTGAATTAAAACATGGACCATTGGCATTAATTGACAAAGATATGCCGGTGATTGTAGCGATGCCAAGTAATTTATTAGCCGATAAAGTTAAATCGAATGTGCAAGAAGTTTTGGCACGTCAAGGGCAAGTTTACTTGTTTACCGATGTAGCGGATGATTTGGCAGCACAATGCTACAAGACCATTTTACTTAATCTGCACAATGTACCAACCTATCTTGCGCCAATTTTATACACGATTCCATTGCAGTTATTGTCTTATCACACGGCAATTGCTAAGGGCACCGATGTGGATAAACCACGTAATTTAGCTAAATCAGTGACGGTTGAGTAATTTATAGCGGTGCACAATTTTAAATAAAAAGCGTTGAATCATGATTCAGCGCTTTTTATTTACTCAAGATTAGTGATTATTAGAGTGATTGATGCGTTATTTGAATTTGGCTGAGATGGAGCAATTGTTCAATGAGTGTTATAATTACGTCTGCGGCGTTAATCTTCTGATTGAATTATCAAATCATGTTGTTAGGGATCTAAACCAAAAATTATGCAAATTAGTATTCATCAATTATTAAATGAAACCATCTTATCGGATGTTACTGATCATAAACTTAAAGTCGTCATGAGCTTAGTAATTATTGCGTTGGTTTTTTTTATTTTCTCGATCGTTTTTGATCGGGTATTGCGTACGATTATGGTGCGTTTAATCAATAAATTAATGCTCCTGAGTAAAAATGATTTCTTAACTGCGTTAGCTGCAACTAAAATCTTTGATGTAATTTCGTTAATTAGTTTCCCGATTGTATTTGACGTGGGTAGTGCTTTTGTGAGTTTTAAAGGTGATGATGCTTTTACGCAAGGTTTTGCCAGTTTTATGGTGCACGCTGCCTATTTTGGCTACTTCTTTGTTACTACATTGATTTTAGTGCGAATTATTAGCGGGATTAATCATTATTATGAGCGTAAATTTGATGGCTCAGGCGAGTATCCAATTTATGGTTATATTAAGATGCTTCAATTTAGCATTTGGTGCGTTGGAATTGTGTTATATCTGTCTTATGTAATGAATAAATCACCTCTGACTACTTTAACTGGAATTGGTGCGGTTTCGGCGATTTTTCTATTGATTTTTAAAGATACTTTTTTAGGCTTGGTCTCCAGTATTCAAGCGACAGCGAATCATATTGTTAAGCTCGGTGATTGGGTGAATATTCCCAAATATAATATCGATGGTGAAGTTATTTATATTTCAATTAGCTCGGTAAAAGTACGTAACTGGGATAATATTGTAACTTCAATTCCTACGTTTAGCTTAACTAGTGATGCAATTCATAATTGGCAAAAAATGGTCGAGAGTAAGGCACGGAGAATTTTTCGTGCTGTGTATATTGACATTAGCTCCATTCAAGCTTGTGATTCAGCGCTGTTAGCGAGTTTAGCACTAAAATATTCCTATGTCGCTAAATTAACCAATGGCATGGATGAGTCAGTTCCAACGGCTAATTTAGCGTTATATCGGATGTATTTAAATGATTATTTACAAAATAATCCGTTGTTAAATCATGATCACCCCAATTTAGCGCGGTACTTAGCGCCAACTCCAACTGGAGTTCCTCTACAAATTTATGCATTTAGTCTGGAAGTTTATCTTGCCGAATTTGAAGAAACTCAGTCGCAAATTTTTGAACATCTTTTCCTAACTTTACCCGATTTTGGCTTACGAATTTTTCAGAGCCAAAGTGTTGGTATGCTTAATTCATAAAGAAGGCATAAAAATGCAATTAAATAAACAAACGGATTATGCTTTACGGGTATTGATGTATTTGGCGCTCAAGAAAACTCAAGGTTTAGCTAATATTGATGATATTGTTGAGCGTTTTCATATTCCACGTAATCACCTAACTAAAATCATTACCAAATTAAATAAACTTGGTCTGATCAAAACTTATCGTGGAATTAACGGTGGTTTGGAATTGGTTCCTGCAACTTTGCAGATTAATTTAGCTGAAATTGTCGCCAAATTTGAAAATATCGTGCAGGTGATTAACTGTGGCCATTTATCCTGTCCTATTGCTGGGATGTGTCGTTTAAAATCTGTTTTAGATCAAGCTAGTTTGGGTTTTAGTGCGGTGTTAGCTGGGTACACTTTGGAGCAAATGTTGCCCAGTGATAGCCAGAAACTATCCCAGATGGTTGCGGCAATTTCTTGATGTTTTTTGATTTAATCTGGTTGGGTGCTTGCTTGATTTAAGCTGGTACGAGGGATTTTAATATGAAAATAGTCTTAGCCTTTGATTCATTTAAAGGTTGTTTATCTTCTCGAGAAATTATTCAAATTGCAAGTACGGCAATTAAAAAAATTATTCCACAGGCGACAATCTGTGGATTTATTATTGCCGATGGTGGCGAGGGCACAATTGATGCGCTAGTTGCGGCTTGGCAGGGGAAGATTATTTGTGAAGCGTTTCATAATTTGGAGGGCTTATCTCAGCCTGCTAAACTGGGCTTTAGTTCTGAACTGTGTATTTTGGAGTGTGCGCAAACACTGGGTTTGGCGCAATCTACGCGGGAACAAGTTGAGTTAAAAACTAGTCGTGGCTTGGCGGAACAAATTAAGTTTGCGCTAGATTTGGGTTATCGGAAATTTGTAATTGGTTTAGGTGGTAGTGGTACTAATGATGCTGGTTTAGGCATGCTTGAAGAATTGGGCTATCGTTTTTTTGATTCAGATGGGAAGCCAGTTGCAGGGCTACTTAAAAATATTGCTCAGATTGTCCAAATTGATGTGCATAAAGTTGATCCACGTTTGAGTGAAACTCAATTTACCATCCTAAGTGATGTAACTAATCCATTGTGTGGCATAAATGGTGCTAGCTCTGTTTATGGTCCGCAAAAAGGTGTGCGAGGTGAGCAAGTGGCTGAATTTGATCATGGCTTGTTAAATTTTAGTCAAGTTAGTGCTGATTTTGCAGGATTTAATGCGGTGAATTTAGCTGGTGCTGGTGCGGCTGGTGGTTTAGGTTATGCCTTTTTACAGTTTTTAAATACTCAATTAGTTTCTGGGGTTGAATATTTATTAAATGCGCTGCAGATCGATAGCGTAATTCAGGCTGCAGATCTAGTTTTAACTGGTGAGGGGCAAAGTGATGGGCAAACCGCACAGGGTAAAGTTGCGCTAGGTGTGGCTATTCGTGCGAAATTATATAATAAGCCAGTGTTGCTAATTTCTGGAGCACTTAGACCTGAAGCTTATCAATTGCATCAACATGGCATTGATTTTATTACATCAATTCAAGATTATCCAGCGCAATTGGAACAGGTTATGCAAGCTGAAGTTGCCGCAAAATTACTTGGGCAACGCATTGAAGAAAGTCTGCGTTTGCTGTTGATTGGACGTAGCTTGTCAAATAAAGTTAGCTAGAACATCTAGCCTAACTCTATGAAGTGTAAAGTTTTAATATTACTTAATTGAATGGAGTTATTATGGTAAAAATAGTTGTAATTGGTAGTGCCTCAATGGATTTAACGGTATTGGCGAAGCGCCGTCCAAATGCAGGAGAAACTATTTTCGGTGAGCGATTAATTTTGGCACCAGGTGGTAAGGGAGCTAATCAAGCAGTGGCAGCAGCGCGCTTGGGAGCGGAGGTTCATTTGGTGGCATGTTTGGGTGAAGATGCCTACGCCACTGAATTAATGCATAATTTTGCGGCAAATTCAGTAAATTGTGATTATGTTGTAAAATTAGCCGACCAGTCAACTGGTACGGCACATATTACCTTAGCCGAGGGTGATAACAGTATTATTGTAATTAAAGGCGCGAATGATCACGTGGTGCCAGCGATTGTTGATCGAGCCATAGCGGTGATTAAAGCCGCGGATTTGGTTATGCTGCAGCAAGAAATTCCTGCGGCAACGGTGAACTATGTGGTTAATTTATGTCATGAATTAAATATTCCTGTGTTATTAAATCCTGCACCAATTCTTACACCGCATCCTGAGACGTTAGCTAAAGCTAGTTTTCTTACGCCAAATGAACATGAAGTGGCAGAATTATTTCCAGATTTGGAATTAGAACAAGCTTTAAGAGCCTATCCCAATAAATTAATCGTTACCGAGGGTAAACTGGGTGCACTGTTTTGTGATGGAGCGCAAATCAAGCGCGTGGCGACGTTTAGTGTCGATGCACTCGATACCACGGGTGCAGGTGATACCTTTAATGCGGCTTTTGCGGTAGCGATGGCGGAGGGACAAAGTATTGAATCCAGCATACGTTTTGCCAATGCAGCGGCGGCATTATCGGTAACTAAGTTAGGTGCACAAGGCGGAATGCCTGAGCGTGTAGCGGTTGAGAGGTTATTAAATCATGAATAAACACGGGATTTTAAATAGTGAAATTGCGAAGATTCTAGCCGATTTGGGGCATACCGATATGTTGGTAATTGCCGATTGTGGTTTGCCAATTCCTGCTGGAGTTAAGAAAATTGATTTAGCCTTAAAGTTAGGCGTACCGAGCTTTATGGACGTGGTTGAATTGGTTGCCGAACATATGCAAATTGAACGCGCAACGATAGCCAGCGAAATAAATTCGTACAATCCTCAAGTGCAGCAACAACTTAAGGCTAATTTAACCGAGGTAAGTTTTAGCGAAGTTAGTCACGAAGAATTTAAACGCATCAGCCATGCAGCGAAAGCGATTATTCGCACTGGTGAAGCTACGCCGTATGCGAATGTAATTTTGCATGCTGGGGTTATTTTTTAAGGAATTTATCGTGAAGAGCATTAATCAAGAGGTGAGATTATGGAAATAAAATTGCATAATATCCATAAACGTTTTGGCTCAAATGAGGTGTTGTGTGGTGTGGATTTTCAATTACAGGCGGGTGAAATTCATGCTTTGATGGGTGAAAATGGCGCGGGTAAGTCAACGCTGATGAATGTGTTAACTGGGATGCATCAGGCTGATCAAGGGCAAATTCTCATTGACGGAGTTCCAACTAATTATTCGAGTGCGCAAGCTGCCGAAAATAATGGCATCACCTTTATTCATCAAGAGCTAAACATCTGGCCAAATTTATCAATTTTAGATAATCTCTTTGTCGGTAAAGAGCCGTGTAATTGTTTGGGATTTTTACAACAGTCTAAAATGCGCCAATTGGCGCTGGCAAAATGTAATGAAATTGGCATTGAATTACCCTTGGATAAGCTAGCTGGTGAATGCTCGGTTGGTCAGCAACAAATGGCAGAGATCGTTAAGGCGCTGATGACTAATGCACAGGTAATTATCATGGATGAGCCAACTGCGGCCTTAACTGAGCGTGAATCCGCTAAATTATTTATGGTGATGCGCGAATTAAAATCCCGTAAGGTTGCAGTGGTGTATATTTCGCATCGCATGGAAGAAATCTTCGCCAATTGTGATCGGGTAACCGTGATGCGCGATGGCGTGACGGTGAGTACACGGCTAATTAGCGAGACTAATTTTAATTTATTGGTGCGCGAGATGGTTGGGCGTGAGTTAAATGAGCGCTTTCCACTCCGAAATGCCAAATTAGGCAGCGAAGTGTTACGCTTGGATAAATTAAGTCAAGCTGGTAAATTTGAGAATATAAGCTTTAAAGTTCACCAAGGTGAGATTTTGGGGATTGCGGGCTTAATGGGTGCGGGACGTTCGGAAATTATGCGGACAATTTTTGGGCTAGAGCCTGCTAGTTCTGGGCAAATTTATCTGCATAATCAGGCGTTTAAAATTAAAACTCCGCTACAAGCTATTCAAAATGGAATCGGTTTTATTACTGAGAATCGTCGTGATGAAGGGCTGGTTTTGGATTTCTCAATTAGTGATAATATTAGTTTGGCAAGTACCACACATTTAAGTAAATATGGAATCATTAACTCTCAACTCGAGAGTGAATTTGTCGCCGATTTAGCACAGCGTTTAGCTGTTAAAATGTCCTCAGCGCAACTAGCAGTTAAGCAACTCTCGGGTGGTAATCAGCAAAAAGTCGTGATTGCTAAATGGGTGGGAATTAAGCCGCAGTTATTAATTATGGATGAGCCGACGCGTGGCGTAGATGTTGGTGCCAAGCGTGAAATTTATCAATTAATGAATGATTTAACTAGTCAAGGGGTTGCGATTATTGTGGTGTCATCGGAGTTACCCGAAGTGCTTGGCATGAGTGATCGGATTGTGGTGATTCATGAAGGTAAGGTTGCAGGTGAACTCGATCGAGCTAACGCGAATCAAGAAAAAATTATGGCATTAGCCACGGGTGGGGAATAATTATGTTAATTAAACAAATGGGACAGAAAGTTATACCGTTTATCGGTTTAATTGGGTTATTTGTGATTGTCGGGGTGTTAAATCCTGATTTTTTAGCACCAATGAATTTACTGAATTTATTGCGTCAAGTTTCGATTAATGCTTTAATTGCCTTTGGAATGACCTTCGTGATTTTAACTGGCGGAATTGATTTATCGGTGGGCGCGATTTTGGCATTATCCAGTGCGTTAATGGCAGGCATGATGGTAAGTGGACTAGATCCCGTATTAGCAATCGGCTTCGCGTGCTTGATTGGTGCGCTACTTGGAGCGGTAAATGGTGCATTTATTGCAAAAGCCAAGATGGCTCCGTTTATTGCAACGCTCGCCACCATGACGGTATTTCGTGGTCTAACTTTAGTTTATACCAATGGCAATCCAATTACTGGTTTGAGCGATAGTTTTTGGTTTCAAGTCTTTGGTCGCGGCTATTTGTTGGGTTTACCCGTGCCTGCGATTACGGTGATTATTAGCTTTGTGATTTTATGGTGTTTGCTGCATAAAACTCCTTTTGGACGTAAAACCTATGCCATTGGTGGTAATGAGAAAGCTGCATTGATTTCGGGAATTAATGTTGATCGCATGAAGATTTTAATTTATGCCTTAAATGGTCTGTTGGCGGCTTTAGCGGGCGCTATTTTAGCCTCGCGCTTAGATTCAGCACAACCAACTGCGGGCACTTCATATGAATTAGATGCGATTGCGGCGGTGGTTTTAGGTGGAACTAGCTTATCGGGTGGACGTGGGCGCATTGTGGGAACGCTAATCGGTGCGCTAATTATTGGTACGTTAAATAACGGCTTAAATTTATTGGGCGTATCGAGTTTCTATCAATTAGTGGTCAAAGGTGCGGTTATTTTATTAGCCGTGTATATTGATCGTAAAAAAACTTCAAATTAAAGTAGGGTGAATTATGTTTAAAAAAATCCTCGGTTCAATTTTGTGCGTGGTAATGTTTTCTGCATGTACCATGGATCCACCCGAATGGGCGGCACAAGCTAAACAAGTCGATCTTAATCATTTAAAAATTGGTTTATCGATTTCAACCTTAAATAATCCTTTTTTTGTAGCGGTGCGTGATGGTGTTGCCACGGAAGCCAAACAGGAAAGCATGGAGCTAAAAGTTGCGGATGCTCAAAATGATTCTGCTAAGCAGGGCAATGATATTGATGATCTGATTCAACAACGCGTCGATGTGTTGCTAATTAATCCAGTGGATTCTGCGGCGGTATCCTCAGCCATACTAGCGGCAAATCAAGCAGGTATTCCAGTGATTACGCTAGATCGTTCGGCGGATAAAGGTCAGGTGGTTAGTCTAATTGCTTCGGATAATGTGGCTGGCGGTAAGATGGCGGCAGAGTTTATTTTGGCTAAATTAGGTAAAAATGCCAAAGTTGCTGAATTGGAGGGGATTCCTGGCGCTTCGGCAACTCGTGAGCGTGGGCAAGGTTTTCACTTGGTTGCGGATAAGAACTTGAATGTGGTGGCTAAGCAAGCGGCTGATTTTGATCGCGCCAAAGGCTTGAATGTGGCTGAAAATATGTTGCAGGCGCATAGTGATATTCAAGCTATTTTTGCGCAAAATGATGAAATGGCACTCGGTGCAGTTGAGGCGGTTAAAAGCACAGGTAGAAATATTCTAATTGTCGGTTTTGATGGCAGTAGCGATGGTATAAAAGCGGTGAAAGCTGGGCAAATGACAGCCACGGTGGCACAGCAACCTGAATTAATTGGGAAAATGTCGGTTCAAACTGCGAAGCAAATTGTGTTAAAACAAGTGCCAGCGAGTAAAATTGCCGTACCTTTGAAATTAATTGTGCAAGCCGATTAAAATCTTTTGGAATAGAAATAACGCCGAGGTAATTTAGTTCGGCGTTATTTTTTTGCGCTTGATTTATTTTAAAGCGTTGTTGACCCAACTACCATACATCGGATTTGGCAAAATGAAATTACCCTGACCAAATATTGCATAACTATCATCATTGACATCTAATTTATCCTGTTTGAGTTGTTTGAAGTTCGGGAAGTCTTGAATATTATCTCCGACAAAGGCGATAAGTTTATGTGCGGGTAATTGGTTTGACCAAACCATTTGAGATGCATCGTAATCACCTGATTGAATTGCATTAAAGCGTGGATTTTTATCACTTGGGGTTTTAGAATCGCGCCGATTAGCTAAGACTACTTGATCAAAATAAATCCCTTGTTGTTTAAGGTTGGCGATGGTAGTTTTAAGAACATTACCGGTGCTATCCTCGAAAGTTCCATCTCGATTTGAGACTAAGCTAACATAGCCGCCTAATTGATGAACTTTATCAATAAATTGTTTGGAAGCTGGTAGAGCGACTGATTTTTGTGGATTGCCTACGTAGTGACTAAAGTCGCTTTCATTTTCAGCTAAGTCAGTGCAATCCCGAAAATACCACGAATTGTCTAATACGGTTTCGTCAATATCTAAGGATACACCCCAGCTTTTAGCTTGTGGATGATGCTGTTTAACCCAATTTTTTACATAGTTGGTTGCAACCAAATAAGCTTGATGATAAAGCGCATTTTTTTCTGCAGAAGTACGATACCATTTAACGGCTTGTTTTATTTCTGGTTGTGGTGAATTTGGTGCGCAAATTGATAACTCTTCTGCAAAACAAGTTGCGCTGGTTAAAAATAATAAACTAATTGCTAATTTTTTCATTGATGAATTCCTGTTATATAAAATATAGTTAAATCAAATCAAGATAATGAAGGGGTTATTATAAATTATCATTCTTTTAAATATAATTTTAGTTTATCTATTTCATATAAATTATGAATTATTAATTTAAATCAGTGTCTAAGTGTTATATTTTAAAATAATAAATACGCAAATTAGCCATAAATTACTAAACTAACGTATAGTTTATCTGAAATGCGTTAGTTGTAGAATATTTAACCCATGAATCAATTAAGTTGAGTTTGTTATTTGGAATTGTGCTTGACTATTAAGTGTTAACGTCATTGCGTACCATCAATCAGCGGCGTAAGCGCGCGGGGAAAAAATTAAATTCTGCGCTGTCATCTAAAGGTAATTTTAATAAATTATCCATACTGCTTAGGATTTCATTCAGCTGATTTAATTCTAAATTAATTTCTTTGCTGAGTAAATAATCCAGCACATCTTGGCGTGCAACACTCATCGTGTAGTGATATGGAATTGGGCGGCGTGAAGTAGTTGGTTTGATTTCACGCAAAAAATTGGTGATATTTAAGGTTACTTGATCGCTAGTGTAGTTACTCATGATAAATCTCTTTGCAAATAAGGTTAGCTTAAGAAATAGCTAATTTGGTTAGGTAGTTGGTTTAATTTCAGTGTTTAGTTACTTGTTGGAGTAACAAGTTGCATGATTCTGGAATGGCACGCTTGCGATCCCAGCTAAAAATACTCTGGGTCCCACGCAGTTCTGCTTGATTAAATACGGAGCTTAGGCTTAAACCATCAGACTCCCACAGTCTGGCATAAGTATTGCTGGCTTCAGACGCACTTATTCCATAATAATTTACCAATTTTAAGATGGTCTTAGTCGGATTCGCCGACCAGGCTTTATTTAAATTAATTACAACACCCTGATAGTTACCGATGGCCTCAGACATCTTGATCATTCGCGCTACGCCATTTTTATATGAGTAGGGCGGATTAAGTAGGGAGGCATCAGTCTCGCCATTAAGAAGATCGATTACACGTAAATTCGTTGCACCCTCAAATAACCAATGCAATTGATTGTATTCTAAATCAGTTGGATAGAGTTGATGTAGATAAAAACGTAACGCCCGCGCGTAGCCTGTATTGGTATCAATCCCAATTTTATTTTTATTTTGCGTTAGATTAATTTCACCACACAGGCTTAAAATTCCACCATGAATTGGCGCAACAGCCGTAATTTGCTTACAATCATTTTCTATTGCCATCGATAGAGTGTCATCATACGACATAAACACTAAATCAGTCTTGCTTTCAATTAAATCACTGTGTGCCTCTTTGGCATTTTTCACATATTTGATATTGGCTTTGATTAAAATCTCATTATGTGCGGTTTCCAGCATAAAAGCGCTGATATCCTTGAATGTAGAAATATTTAATTCCTGTGGTGAGTTTGGCATATTTGTACTTTGTTCACTCATTGAGCAAGTTCCTAATAAACTGATTAATACTAGCGATCAAACATTACGTATCTTGATTTTCCTGAAATAATATTTGTAAAATTAAATTTTTTGCTAATGAACAAAATTGTAACATTTTATTCGTATAAGCACAATGAAATCTCTTCAAATTAATGCGTGCTTATCAAATTCAAGAATATTCTTGCGGTGGTAGTTATTATAGAATGCACACAAATAAATACTAAATTGTAGCTGATATAATTAATTAAAGTATTGGTATATTATTGCAAAGTAGCATGTCAACAATATTGTCGATTGTTAATTAGTTGGTAAAATGCAATAATTACGGGCATACTGATAGCAAAATAAATACTCGCCAGTTACGCAGTTCAAGAAGTATTTCATTATAAAATTTAAATTGATAGGCTAAATGATTAATTTACATGATTATTTTGCACGGGTTGGTTATAGTGGAACTACTGAAACTAGCCACGAAACGTTCTTTGCGATTCATCGTGCGCATGCCTTGAGTATTCCCTTTGAAAATTTGGCACTCTTTGATACTAGCTTAGACCAAGATCAACCAATTAAACTCGATGCCCAATCCTTAAGCAACAAGCTGATTCATCAACGCCGTGGTAGTTACTGCTATGAAACCAATTGCTTGCTGGCATTAGTGCTGGAACAGTTGGGATTTAATGTGACGCGGTTAGTTGGACGAGTCGAACAAATGATTGATCATCAGCTACTGCTAATTACGTTGGATGATAGTTTATATTTAGCCGATGTTGGTCTGGGCTGCAATGGCTTAATTGAGCCTTTAGCATTTATTGTTGACGTTACGGTCAAGCAATTTGCCGAAACCTTTAAACTGATTATGCGTGACGATGCCTACGTGCTACAGGTGCTAATTAAAGATGAGTGGAGTAATTTATACTCCTTTAGGTTAAATCCCTATTTACCAATTGATTATGAGCCGCTAAATCACTATATTGCCAAATTCCACCCTTTTTTAACCCATAATCGCGTTTGTACTTTGCCAACCACGAGGGGCGGATTATTTTAAATAATAATGAGCTAAGAATTCGCCGCTTTGGGCAAAATCAAGCTACACTAATTAGCTTATTCGACTGTGGCATTTTTGACGGTATTAAGCTGCCATGAAATACTTCTTTATCAATACTTTTTATGAATTATTATCCGCTTTACATAGGCTAATATATCAGAGAAACAGGCAAGATCTTCGTTGTCATCTAACGCTACTGAAGTTAGCGCCCTCAAAATATTCCACCCAGAAACAAATGCTATAACGATATCTAGTGCATTTAAGGTGTCAATAAATTTAATTACCCAATCGTCAACCGATGTATCAATAGTTTATTTGAGAAATAGTGTATTCGCTTATGATAAATGCTGTACCAATAATTAAGAAGAAAAATAGCACAGATTATTTAGCTGTGAAATTTTTAGTTAAATCAATAAACTGATTACTCAGTAGGGAATTAGGCATTTTTTTATCATAATTTAGCGTCTTTAATTTTTCTTGTAATTCCTCTTTGTTATTCACTTGGAATTTAGGAAATAGATAGCGTGAAATAATGTTATTTATCGTTTTAGCTTGAATATTTTTATCCTTGGTAAGACTGATAACTTTGGCAATTTCATAATTGTCTTTACAGTGGCAGAGTAAAAAAGCCACCTGATGTTCTCGCTTGGTTAAATAATCATCATTGTCAGGTAAGTCATTGGGTTCAATTCGCCCGTTAATTTGAATCAGGATGTCAAAGAAATATGCGATATCTGTAGGTGTAAATACCAGTCTGGAACCTACGACTTGCTGACTTTCTGGCTCAATAATTGGTTCAAATTTTAATAATAATATATGGTATCCAGGATAGGTGTGATAGAGATTAGCAATAAAAATTTGTTTAACCTGTTTGAGTGCAATGGCTTCACCAAAAGCAATTTTGGAGAGAATTTTATTTTTTTCGGGAATTTGTGCCGATTCATGCAGATGCTTGCCTAGTGTTTGTTCGCGCGTCTTACCTGTTACTTGTAAAAACTCACTCCCAACGAAAGCAACGTTAAATTCATGATCTAAGGTGAGGCTAAATGAGTTTTTATAATAGCGTTCATTAAATTCAAGGTATTCTTGAAAGAAGTTCATTTATGTTTCTCTCTAATAAATTGCATGGCAATTAAATTTAGTCGTAATTTTACAACATAAATGTACTATTTATCTGTCTAAGTCAATAGTAAATTAATTTTAATTTAGTAAAGATAAATTGGTGACGAATTTTTTAATTTACTGAAGTGGTTGTAAATATTAGATTTATTTGTAGTCGTTGCGGCGGTTTTGTGGGCAGATTTGCCCACATACAAAATTATGTTAACTCCTGTAAAATAGGGGAAATGTTTAGATAATCAGATTTTAATTTAGGAGTTATTATGAAAAAGCTATTATTAACTTTATGCTGCGGTTTAAGTCTTAATGCTTTTGCCAGCGAAACCTCATCAGCGATACCTAGTGCCACAACTAATCCAGTTTATATCAATGTAAATACGGGGTGGGCGAGCCTTCATAATTTGCCAACTGGTTCATGGGTTGGCTCGGTGAATGCTGGTTATAATTTTAATCAAGCTTTAGCCATTGAAATTGGTGATACATTACTACCTAGTTCTCAATTTGGGGCTACGGTCACTGAAAATGTTGTTGATGTTGCGGTAAAGGGCACACTACCATTAAGTGAAATGTTTTCATTATATGGACGTTTGGGCTTAGGTGTTGGTACGAATAGTTGGAGCGGAACTGTTGCGACAACAGGTAGCTGCATTTTATGCACGAATGGTCAAAGTAGCACTTATGGTGTGGGTTTAGCTGGAGTTGGTGCTTCGTTTAAATTAAGTCAACATTTTGATTTACGCGTTGAAGACTATGGCCTAATTCCTTTCCAAAACACCTATACTGGTGCTGCAAATGTTGTGATTTTTGGTACTCAATATAACTTTTAAAGAATATATGCTAATTTTTACGCAGTAATATAATCAGGTAAAATTACAAGTTTATTAAATAAAATCAGGAGCAAAAATGAAAACTAAATATCTAAAAAATCTCGCTGGTGCATTAGCGCTGGCAACATTAGCCGCTTGTGGCGGATCTGGTAGCTGTCCTCCGGGAACCAATCTGACACCAGGCAACTTAACCTTAAAAATCGAAGCGCCAACCCAATATCCCGCGGGTGTGGCGGTAACCGCATATTTGACGATGACCAACACCTCTGGTATTAATGCCAATAATTTGGTATATAGCGTACCAGCTCCAGGAGAATCTGGCAATAATACCGGTGTAGTAATAACACCCTATCCTAATGGCGCGGGACAAGACTGTGCCAATATTGACGCGGGTGCCAGTTGTACATTTACAGCAAGCATTCCAGCTGGTTCACAACCAGGTAGTTTTACAGTATTAGCGACTCCCAATAGTACGCAACGTACTAAATTAACTACGATCAGCAGTAAATCTTTACAAGCGGGTAGTATTTCGGTGACAGCTAACTTGGGATTGTCAAGCTTACCTGTTACGGATAATAAATTCTATATTTTACCAAGCCAACAAACCGTGTTAGCGAATGCTAATGGTACTGCAACTGCATTTGTCACCGTTTACAATCATAGTTATACGGCTAATTTCTCAAAATTGAATTGGTACAATGATAATGGTGTGAAAATAAGCAATGTGATTTTAGTTGGAACCCAATTAACCGCAACCGGAACTGTCAACACTTACCAAGTAAATATTCCGGAAAATACTTCGACACAGCGGCTACAATTATCTAGTGGTGATGACAATTGCCCTTTATTTGATGGTAGTAACCCACAAAGTGCATGCTCTGGAGTTCCTGCACTTATTAATATACTCTCTTCAGCTAGTAAGATTGGTATATTAAGCATTCAGCCGAATAACTTCAATATGAGTGAAAGTTATGCATCACAAATTGTAACCATTAGCAATATCGGGAACGGTCAAGTTAGTGCGTTACAACCAATTGAATCAAGCTCTATTTTTAGCGAAACAAATTTAAATTGTGCCACAACATTAGCAGTGGGAGCCAGCTGCCAGGTGCGAATCAATTATAATTGGTCAAGCGCTACTTCAAACGGAATTGCAACATTTGTTGTTTATTACAATGACGGGGTAAGCAATGTTAATACTAGTGCGACCATTCCTTATGTGGCACCAGCACCGGTACCTGCGCCAATCTTAGCTTTTACACCATCGTCTATTTCATTAAGCTCAACTAATACTAGTCAAACCGTGACATTACAAAATACTGGCAATGCTATGGCGATATTAAATATCACCGCACCAATTGCGCCTTTAAGTTACACAACAACCTGCGGAGCAACATTAGCAGCCAGTGACAACTGTACCTTTGCATTAATCGTTGATTATAGTAGTCAAATTACAGCTGGTGCACAAACTTTCTCAGTAGCTTATGGCGCGCCAACTCCGGCCAATGTGGCTGTTGATTGGTCAGCATCTCCAACACCAGCATCAATAGCGGTTTCGCCAACATCATTTAATTTAAGTAGTGCGAGCCCAAGCAAAACCATTACTCTGACCAATAATGGACAAACTCAGGCAACTAACTTAATCATGCCAGCGTTGACTGCACCATTAACGGAATCAAGTACAACTTGTACCTCAATACTAGCTGCAAACACTAGCTGTACCTATACCGTATATACTAACTATGCGGCAGCAGGAATGCAAGTATTTGCGTTTAATTATGATACCGTGTATGGTAACGTTGTGCAAACTGAATCTGTCATCGCCAGTTACGAGAGCCAAGCTGGGGTATTTGCTGTGGTGGCGGGAAATGCTAATGAGGTAGATGTTTATTCACTTAATAAAAACACTGGCCAATTGATATTTGTTGAATCAACCGCCATAACCTCTGCGGCTAGGGGTGTTACGCTTAGTCCTGATGGAAAACACTTTTATATTACGGCTGTAAATAATATTTATGCATATTCCATCGATAAGTTTACAGGTCATCTTATCCAAACTGGTACTGCACCAGCCGTTAGCGGGTTTAACAATATGGTTATTACTCCCAATGGACAGTATGGATATGTTGTAAATTCTACCTATAGCACAGGAGGAATCCAATTATATACCCTAGAGTCTAATGGTACAGTTACATTTACGTCTCTCGCGATTGAAAATTTAAATTTACCTTCTCAAATTGCCATGTCTCAAGATGGTAAGTATCTTTATACCGCCGAGTTATATGGTACTCCATCACGGGTTCTTGCATATGGTATTGAATCAACAACGGGGAATCTTACTCAAATATCTCGTCAAGATGGTCTAGGAAATTATGGCGGTGGTTATGGTGTACAAATTTCTCCCAATGGGACATATCTTTACGTTACTACTCATGAAGGGGCAAATTCTGGATATATCTATCGTACAACAATTGCCGGTGATGGGACAATATCCAGTTTAGCATCAATTAATTATCAAGCAACCTCATATTATCAGTTTATGACATTCTCGCCTGATGGATTATACGCTTATGTTGGATATTCACTAAGTCCATCAATGGTCGAGTTTGGTTATGATTCTAGTAACGGTGCTTTGTCTGGACTGACTCCAAGTCTTGCACCAGTTTATCCATCAAATAATAAAGGTGTTCAGAGTGCACTGGTATTTGATCCGACTGGAACTTTCGCTTATACCGGAAGTTACAATGCACCGTCTGCGATAAGCCAATTTAAATGGAATTCCACAAATGGGCAGCTTGAAGCACTATCTCCAAGTATGGTAATGGCTCCTAATCCATCCAATATTTCATATGCAATAGCGTTTAGTCAGATCCCATAATGTAATAAATAACTTTATAGTCAATGGCATTATTTTAAAAATAATGCCATTGTTCATTTGAATAAAAAAGGACAAAAAATGAAAACTAAATACCTTAAAAACCTCGCTGGTGCATTAGCTCTGGCAACATTAGCCGCTTGTAGCGGCAGTTTATAGTTGTCCTATAATCTATTGAACATTATGTGCTATAGTCCTTTGTTGTTTACTTATTTTGTTGGATAATAAAATGAACGGATACTTTCAAGACCTTCGAAATAGAGCGATAGCGCTTTATAAAATTGGAAATTATAGTAAAAAAAGATTTAGCAGAATTACTTTCTTTAGGTTATGCAACACTGCGTAGGTGGTGTAAACGCTATGATGACACAGGAAATTGTTTAATCCTAAAAGCGTTAAAAGAAGGCAGGCATAGCCTATTTAATGATAAGCAAGCAATTCTGAACTATTTACAAGAGCATCCTGATGCTGACGGTATAGAACTACGTAATAAATTTGCGCCTCATGTTTCGCAAAGTTGTTTTTATAATACACTTCATAGAATGAACATAACATATAAAAAAAGAGGTAAATTATAAACAACGTTGTGAGCAGAAAAGGGCATCATTCACAGAGCAAATTAAAAATATCCCGCCTGAAGATCTCGTCTATATTGATGAAACAGGTGTCGATAATAATCTGTCTCCATTACGTGGTTGGGCACTCAAAGGCTTAAAGTCCTTTACCGAAGCATTAGGATTTAGAACCAAAAGAATAACCTTAATTGGTGGTTATTGCTATGGTAGTAAAGAGCTTATTGCACCAATGGAGTATGAGGGCTATACCAATTGTGAGGTATTTTTGGCGTGGGTTGAACTTGCTCTATGTAAGGAGTTAAAGCCAAATCAAGTTGTAATTATGGATAATGCCAGTTTCCATAAGTCTGCTAGAGTTAAAGAATTAATTGAGGGTGCAGGCTGTAAGTTAATTTATTTACCACCATATTCACCTGATTTGAACCCGATTGAACATGTATGGGCTAATTTAAAGCGTTTCATTTGGACTAATGATAATCGGCAGGATAATTTAAGTTTGGCGATTGAACAATCAATCGCTCAGTTGTTTATAGGTTAGCTATATAATCACAATGAAATCTCTTCAAATTAATGCGTGCTTATCAAATTCAAGAAGATTCTTGCGGTGTTAGTTATTATAGAATGCACACAAATAAATACTAAATTGTAGCTGATATAATTAATTAAAGTATTGGTATATTATTGCAAAATAGCATGTCAACAATATTGTCGATTGTTAATTAGTTGGTAAAATGTAATAATTACGGGCATGCTGATAGCCAAATAAATACTTACCAGTTACGCAGTTCAAGAAGTATTTTATTATAAAATTTAAATGGATAGGCTAAATGATTAATTTGCACGGGTTGGGTATAGTGGAACTACTGAAATTAGCCGCGAAACGTTCTTTGCGATTCATCGCGCGCATGCCTTGAGCATTCCACTTGAAAATTTAGCGTTGTTTGAGATCTGCTTAGACCGTGATCAACCGATTAAACTTGATGCTCAGTCGTTAAGCAACAAGCTGATTCATCAACGCCGTGGTAGTTACTGCTATGAAACCAATTGCTTGCTGGCATTAGTGCTGGAACAGTTGGGATTTAATGTGACGCGGTTAGTTGGACGGGTTGAACAAATGATTGATCATCAATTACTCTTAATTACATTAGACGATAGTTTATATCTAGCGGATGTTGGCCTGGGAGGCAATGGCTTAATTGAACCACTATTATTTATCGTTGATGTTAGTGTCAAACAATTTGCCGAAACTTTTAAACTGATTATGCGTGATGATGCCTACGCGCTACAGGTATTAATTAAAGATTCGTGGAGCAATTTATACTCATTTAGATTAACCCCCTATTTACCAATTGATTATGCGCCGCTAAATCACTATATTGCTAAATTCCACCCTTTTTTAACCCATAATCGAGTTTGTACGCTACCAACTCCAGAGGGGCGGATTATCTTAAACAATAATGAGCTAAAAATTCGTCAATTTGGGCAAAATCAAGCGACGCTAATTCCCGAGTCGGCATATTTGGCAACCTTGAAAGAATATTTTAAGATTGATTTACATCTCGACACACAATTTAAATAATTGATCTTATGCAGCATCTGCCGAGTTTTCAAATTCGCTAGGCTGCAGTTTGATTTTTGTCATAAAGTATCTTAGTTTCCTTGAGGATATGCTCGTTGTTGCGCCCATTCTTGAATTCAAGTGCATAACCTCCGCTAAAATTATTTTTATACTCAATAAGAATATTGTATAATCCTCACCATGGAACTTAATTTGATCTCCTGCTTGCGCGGTTCCATTAAAATTTTGCAGCTAAACGGAGAATAGAAATTAACCTTTCTATTAATTTTAAGTATCTCTACTTTTATTTCCTCTTTTTTCCTGCAATTTTAATTGAACCTATCGCGTAAAGCTCCAAACTGAGCGTACAATTTAATTTTACAGGATATTCTTATGAAAAAACTTCTTTTAAGCGTGATTTGTGCTGGTGTTAGCGTTAACGTACTTGCAAATGAAACTATTACCATTGGTGCGTCGTCAGTGCCGCATGCCGATATGTTGCGTTTTATTAAACCAACTCTTGCCAAACAAGGCTATGATCTTAAAATAACCGAATTCTCCGATTACATTACTCCAAATATTGCGGTACTTCAAAAACAATTAGATGCGAATTTTTTCCAAACTAAACCGTATTTAGCGCAATATAATAAAGATCATCAGAGTAATTTAGTCGATTTGGTTGATGTCCATCTTGAGCCTATGGGCGCTTATGCGGATGCGCGTGAAGTTAAATTTATCCAGAGTAAAAAAGCCAGTGATTTAATTCCAGGTAGTAAAATTGCGGTTCCCAATGATCCAACCAACGAGGGGCGAGCGTTGAATATCTTAGAAGCAAATGGCGTAATCAAAGTAAAAGCTGGCGTTGCTCTGCCAACCAAAAAAGATATTATTGCCAATCCGTATAAAGTCGAAGTGATTGAATTAGATCCAGCAATGTTACCGCGGGCCTTAAAAGGAACTCAAGTTGATGTAGCGCTAATTAATTCAAATATTGCCATGCAAGCTGGACTTAATCCAACTAAAGATGCGATTATTGTTGAAAGCAAAAGTAGTCCTTTTGCAAATTTAGTTGCGGTGCGTCCTGATGAAGTTAATTTACCTAAAATGAAAGCTTTAGCTAAAGCCTTAACCTCTCCTGAAATGAAAAAATTTATTCAACAGCAATATCACGGCGCAGTTGTTGCCGCATTTTAAAACTAAGAATTTTACTTAGCCAAAGGATAATCAGACTATGAAAAAATTAAATTTGTCGTTAATTACATTAAGTGTACTACTGAATGCTTGTTCACCAGAAAAGCCTGCAACGCCGCCACGGGATAGCATTCGGATTGCTTTGGGTGCAACGCCAGCCACACTTGATCCAACCTTAATACAAGATTTGGAGGCAAATGGGGTTATTGATAACCTTTTTGCGGGATTGGTGGATTTTAATAATTCAAATCAACCGATTCCTGGTTTAGCCGAAAAATGGGATGTTTCAGCCGATGGAAAAACTTATCGGTTTGTCTTACGGCAGAATTTAAAATTTTCCGATGGAACTCCATTGAGCGCGCAAGATGTTTTGAATACATTTTATCGCTTGGCTGATCCGCGTAATGGCGCTGGTTACGCTTATTTGCTCAAGAATTTAGTTAATGGTGACGATGTTGTAGCGGGTAAATTGGCCTTGAATCAATTGGGGATTTCTGCACCAGATGCCAATACGATTGTGATGCACTTAACCCATAAAAATAGCAGTTGGCTTGACATATTAACCTTGCCTTGTTTTGATGTAATTAAGTTCAGTACCATTTCGACTTATGGTGCTGCATGGGTTAAACCCACGCATATTGTAACTAGTGGCGCTTATACGCTGGTAAATTATGTGATGAACGGTGAAATGAAATTGGTCAAAAATAAATATTATTATGCCGAGAGTCAAGTTGCCATTGAGAATGTTTTATTGCAAACTGAAGCCAACCGAACCAGTGAATTTAACGCCTATCGGAGTGGCGCCTTGGATATGACCTCAAGTGTACCGATGGATATTGATCCCAGTTTAAAACAAAAATATCAAGCTGAATTTAAGCGCGGTCAATATGAAGCTTTAGTTTTTTATGATTTTAATAATGCCGCGGCACCGTTGAAAGATAATCTTAAATTACGTCAAGCCTTAACTATAGCCGTAGATCGTGAAATGTTAGTTAATAAGATTATTAATGATGAGTTGCGTAGTCCGCTTTATTCAACTGTAACGGCGACGATTGATAATGGCGCATATCAGGATATTGCTTATAGCTGGCAGAAATTACCGCGTGCTGAGCAAATTAAATTAGCCCAACAACTTTATCGCGAGGCAGGTTATAGCCCAAAACATCCATTGGAAATTAATTTACTCTACAATAGCGATGAGGGTAATAAAAAACGTAGTTTGGCATTAGCTGCAATGTGGCAGCAAGTGCTGGGGGTTAAGACTATTGTGAGCAATCAAGAATGGAAGACTTTTTTGGTGAGTCGGCATAAAGGTGATTTCCAAATTGCGCGTGATGGTGCGAATGTTGATTATAATTCGGTTGCGGCATATGCTCAAATGTATGTGTGTAAGAGTCCACAAAATAATTCGCAATATTGTAATCCAGCCTATGATAAATTAGTTAATCAAGCCGAGCTAAGCACTACCTCAGCGCAAAAAGTTGCGTTATATAAACAAGCCTTAGGCGTAGCGTTGAATAATTATCCAATTTTGCCACTTTATCAGCCAACCTACACTAAGCTGGTTAAGCCCTATGTTTTAGGTTATAATCCTGAGTCTAATCATTTGGCACGCTTTCAAATTAAGTGGTTTAGTCTGAAACCTTGATTGAGATTTTTTGCTGGTAAAAGTAATTAGCCAAAATTTTAATTGGAATAAGTTACATTAATTCTGAAAGAGAAGCTATCATTTTAAGTGTATTTTTATCGACCACTAAGCAGAATTGGTGCTGCATTCACGCGCCAATTCGATGCATGAGCTACCATTATGCTCGCGCTATTCGTGTGAGCGGTGACTTACAATTAAGCATTAGTTCAGCCAATTTAGCTAAACTAGAGTTACACCATGCGGCGTGATTTTTTTATCAATCGACCAATTTTAGCGGCTGCAATTTCGTTATTTATTTGTTTATGCGGAATTGTGGCATTGTTTAAACTGCCTGTTAGCCAATTTCCCGAAATTTCACCGCCTTCAATTTCAGTGCGTGCCTCATTTCCTGGAGCCAATGCCGAAACATCTGCCAAGGTAGTAGCTGCGCAAATTGAGGAACATCTCAATGGCTTATCTAATTTACTTTATATGACCACCAACACCTCTTCAACGGGTGGAATTAATATTCAGCTAACCTATGAAGTTGGCACTAATTTAGACAACGCAATTAATGAAGTTCTCAATCGCTTATATGCGGCAAAAGCGGTGCTGCCTGCAATTGTGCAAAAAATGGGGATTAACGCGCGTAAAAGTTCCTCAGATAGTTTAATGACGCTGGCATTTTACTCCGATCCCTATCTTAATCCAACTTGGGTGAGTAATTATTTACAACGGGTGGTGATGAATGATCTCTACCTAATTCCAAGCGTGGGTAATGTTTCGGTACGTGGTGCAGGAAAGTACTCAATTACTGCATGGCTGGATCCAAATAAAATGGCGCGCTATAAACTTGGCATGAGCGAAGTCGCAGCTGCGATTAATGATCAGAATCAAGAATATGTGATTGGGCGGAGTAATAGTGCACCAGCTGCAGATGCGAGCAAAATTACGCTCAATTTGATTGGTCAGCAAATGTATAGCACGGCGGCTGAATTAGCCAATACGATCGTGCGCAATGAGGGTAATCAAACTATTCGGGTTAAAGATTTTGCGCGGGTGGAATTAACCTCGAATGACACCACAACCATGGCAAATACCAATTTTATTGATGAATCAGGTGCGTTTAAGCGTTATCCAATTACAACCATGGATATTCAATTAACGCCAGGCGCCAATCAACTTGCCGCCAAAAAACAGGTTTTAGCACTCTTGGAAAAAGATGCCGAACATTTTCCAACTGGCTTGAAATATCGCATTACGCAAGATAATTCGCGTTTTGTGGCAGCCTCGGTGGATAATGTTCTGGAAACGATTGTGATTGCCTTTTTTCTGGTTGCGCTGGTGCTATTTATTTTCTTGCAAAATTGGCGCGCCAGTTTAGTTGCGGTGTGTACCATTCCGGTGTCAATTTTGGGAACGTTGGCATGTTTGGCGGTGTTGGGGTATTCGCTCAATACGATTAGTTTATTTGCCTTGATTCTGGCGATTGGGATTGTCGTCGATGATGCGATTGTGATTGTCGAAAATGTTGAGCGCTTGCGTAAGCTGCATCCCGAGATGGAAATTAAGCAGATTGTTAGCTTGACCATGCACGAGGTTTTTGGTGCAATTGTGGCGATTGTTCTGGTTCTAAGCGTGGTGTTTTTACCCGTGATGGGACTGGGCGGTTTAAGTGGAATTATGTATCGTCAATTTGCGGTAACGATAGCTTGTGCGGTAATTATTTCGGGAATTTGCTCATTGAGTTTAACCCCTGCTATGTGTTGCTTGATTATGTCCAAAGTGATGGCGCCAGTTAAGTTATTCGCTTGGTTTGAAAGTGGTTTTGCTAAATTAAATCGCTGCTATGTCAGAACGGCCGAACGCTTGATTGTGATGAAAAAAACCGTAATTTTAATTTGGTTGGCAATTATTTTGACTACGCTGGGTTTATTTAAAATCATTTCACAGGGTTTTGTGCCAAATGAAGATCAGGGTTTAGTCTTTGCTTCTTTAGAATTACCTAGTTCCTATAGTTTGGGGCAAACCGAATCGGAAGTTAAAAAATTCATAAAGAATCTCAATAAAAATATGAATGTTGATTCGGTAGTCAGTATAACTGGAGTTAATTTTAGAGATTCAGGCAGCCAAAGTTCATCGGTAGCATCTTTAATCGTTAATCTTAAAAACTGGTCGGAGCGCAGTGGCGAAAAAAGTACCGCCGATGAAATAATTAAGAGCCTTGAAAAGCTTGCGCGTCAACATAGCGGTATGGTGGTCAATGCCTATAATCAGCCACCAATTCGTGGTTTGAGTACTACCGGTGGGGTAGAGTTTTACATTGAGGATCGTTCAATCGGCGATGCGAGTAAATTAGAAGATGTTACGAATGCTTTCATTAAACAGTTAGCTACGCATAAAGCTATTGGGCGGGCAACCCAATCGTTGAATACGCATGCACTCGAAGTTTCCATTTTACCCAATGTTGAACAAGCGACGTATTATGGGGTAAATTTGCAGGATTACTACAACGCGTTACAAACGATTTATAGTAATAATAATGTCAATTTTGCGTATATTATGCAAGGACTGGTGTGGGTAGTACTGGAGGCGGATTTTCCGTTTCGTGCTTCAATTAAGAATTTGGATAACGTTTTTGTGCATTCAGAAAAAAATGATACGATGGTTCCACTGGCAACCTTATCTACGGTTAAATATGGTTCAGCGGCAAAAGTTATTCAGCATTTTAACGGTTATTTAGCCTCAAAAATCACGATTCGTGCGCGCGATGGTTATTCGATGGGAGATGTGATGCAGGTAGTGCGTCAGGAAGCTAACCAAAGTTTGCCAAAGGGGTATGATTTTGAATGGTCGGGGACGAGTTATCAAGCCGAACAATCGCAAAAAACCTCAAGCTTGGCGTTTTCATTTTCGTTTGTGATGATTTACTTGGTGTTAGCCGCACTTTATGAAATGTGGCGTTTGCCCGTGGTGGTTTTATTGGGGGTACCTGTGGCATTATTTGGTGCTGCGGTTATTTTATTAGTCAGCGCGAGCCAAAATGATTTATACTTCCAGATTAGCTTAATTGCGCTACTTGGTTTATCGGCAAAAAATATTATTTTATTGGTCGAATACGGATTAGAACTAATGCGCCAAGGTCATAGCGCGAGTTACAGTGCGATTCATGCTTTAAGTGTGCGCTTTCGTCCGATTGTGATGACCTCAATTACTTTTATTGCGGGAACTTTGCCGCTGGTTTTTGCCCATGGTGCAGGTGCAAATGCACAACATTCGGTCGGTCTAGGAATTATTGGTGGAATATTGGGTTCAGTTTTAATTGCAACCTTGTTAACTCCAGCTTTTTTTGTGATGCTAATGCGTAGTAAAAAATTTACTAAATAGTTTGTTAAGAGGGTGAAAGATGTATTCTCGTCAAGAAGTAATGATTAATGTACCTGGTGGTCAAGTTTGGTCGGAGTTAATTTATAACGAATCAACGAAACATAAACCAGCGTTAGTTTGTTTGCATGGTGGGCCTGGTAGCACGCATAATGGCCTCAAGTTTGGTTTAGCTAAATTGGCGAAATTTTTCCCAATAATTTTTTATGATCAACTCGGTGGCGGTAATTCTAGCTTGCCTGACGCTGAAGGTGAGCGTGCTGATTTATGGCAAGTTGAGCGTTTTGTGAGCGAATTAGCCTGCGTAATTGAATATTATCAACTTGAGGAATTTAATTTATTTGGTACCTCATGGGGTTCTAGTTTGGCACTGGAGTATTTATTCAGTGACTATTTGCCAAAGCCGCAGCGCTTGATTTTAGGTAGTCCGTTAATTAGTACTGGAATGTGGTTAGAAGATGCCAATGTTTTAAAACAACAAATGCCTGCTGAGATTTATCAGTGTATGCTGGAATGTGAGTATAATGACACGACCGATAGCGCGGAATATAAGTTTGCCATGGAGCAATTTTATGATCGGCATGTCTTAAGGAAAAGTGAATTGGGAGATGCACAATTGAGTTATTTAGCCGATAATCCGAGTTATTTCAATATTGAGGCTTACCATAGTATGTGGGGGCCGAGTGAATTCTATGTTACAGGTAATTTAATTGATCTGGAGCGTTTTGATGATCTTTATCAGATCGCGATTCCAACCTTGTTTATTGGCGGCGAATTTGATGAGGCTTGCCCAAGTACCTTGGCATTGTTTCAACAGCAGGTGCCTAATTCTGAATTGATAATCATTGCTGGAGCTAGTCATTGTGGTTATTTCGAAGAGCCGCAACCCTATGCTGCTGCGGTGAAAAACTTCTTATTGGCAGATTAAAATTTTACACTTATTTGAGTGCTCAACTAATTTCATGGCGGGAGATAAGTTTAGTTGAGCGAGGGTTTATTAATTTTAAACTTCATTGAGAGTATTCGGTGGCGAAATTACATTTTATTTAACTATTATTTCATTCTACGGCAAAGCGCTGGCTTAATTCCTCCAAACCCAACTCCTGCAATAGACTAGTTAGGCGCTCACGAGATTTAGCATTGTCTTGTCCTTGATGTTTAGCAATAATCAACTCATTTTTCATCGAGTGCTCCCAACCAATTAATTCAGTGGCGGTAACCGCATAACCATGCGCTTCAAGGCGTAACCACCGCAAAACATTGCTAATATGACTACCAAACTCACGTGCATGGATCGGATGCCGCCAAATTTCGCCTAGCGCTGGATTAGCTAAATTTCTATTTCGCTGTTTTTTGAGTTCGGCAGCAACTTCGGCTTGGCAACAAGGTACTAAGACAATGAATTTAGCTTTTTTTTGTAATGCAAAATCAATCGCGTCATCGGTCGCAGTATTGCAAGCATGTAGTGCGGTGACAATATCAATGTTTACGGGCAACAAATCCGACCCGGTTGAATCCGCGACACTCAAATTTAAAAATGACATATTCTTAAAGCCAAGGCGCGCAGCTAATTCTTGTGACTTATTCACCAATTCACTCCGCGTTTCTATCCCGTAAATATGGGCTGGCACAGTTAAAGCTTTAAAGAATAAATCATATAAAATAAAACCGAGGTAGGATTTACCCGCCCCATGATCAATTAAATTAACTTGACCTTTAAGCTTGAGCACTTCATTTAAGAGTGGCTCAATAAATTGGTATAAATGATAAACTTGTTTTAATTTACGCCGACTATCCTGATTGAGTTTGCCATCGCGTGTCAAAATATGTAATTCTTTAAGCAATTCAAGCGATTGCCCAGCACGGATTTCATGTTTTTGCGTCGCTGGCGTGTCACTTGCTAAAGTTGGTGTTTTTTTACGTGCCATGTCGGTTTTCCTTTGTGTTGATTATGCCCGAGATTTTAGCATGTTTCGCAATAATGCTTGCTTGGGGATAGTTAAATTAATCCAGAGTTAGCCAATGAATTGGCTTTTCGTGTGCGTGTAAAATTAGTGTACTTGCATAATTGTTGGTTAGTTGTTGATTTATACACCGGTTGATTATTTGAACAATTAAGTATTTTAGCGCTAAGCCGTGCTTTGCTTTTAGATTCGTAGTTAAGCTGGTTAGGATTTCTGCTATAATCAAGTTCTTTTAATTCTAATGGGGTGGATTGAATGTCGCGCAAATTATCTTATCTTCTGGCTAGTTTGAGTCTAATTACGTTAAGTGCTTGTCAACCTAAGGTAAATAATCATCCGCAAGATACATTGCGTGTGGATATTGGGGGTGATGTAACTTCATTTGACCCACAAAAAATGGTTGATTCCTACACTTTTCGGGTGCTAAGCGATTTAGATGAAGGTTTAGTTGATATGGATCAAGCCAATCGTCCGATTCCAGGCATGGCAGAAAGTTGGCAAATTTCAGCCGATGGCAAAACTTATCTTTTTCAATTGCGTAAAGATTTGTATTTTTCCGATGGTACGCCGCTACGCGCAGAGGATTTTGTTTATTCGTGGCAACGTTTGGCTGATCCAAAAACTGCCGCTTATACTTTTGTCATTGATCATTTAGTCAATGCCGAAGCGATTTTTGCAGGTAAATTAGCACCTGCGACACTGGGCGTTAAAGCACTTTCTGAGTATGTGCTGGAAGTTAAATTGGCAACCCCTGATCCAGCATTTTTGGCGAAATGTACGACCTTATTTACCACCGCCGTGCCACGTCACACCATTGAGCAATATGGGGAAAGTTGGAGCACGCCACAACATTTGGTCTCAACTGGAGCCTATAAATTAAGCGATCGGGTGGTGAATGGTCCCATCTCCGCTAAGAAAAACCCATATTTTTATCAAGCCAAGCAAGTAGCGATTACCAATTTAATTTTTACACCTTATGTTGATCGCAATGCTGCGTTAGCGGCTTATAAATCAGGCAGCGTTGATATTTCAGGCGACGTGCCAGTTGATCAATACCAAAGCTTAATTAAGCAATATCCAGCTGAATTACATACGGTAAAAATGGAAGGCATGGCCTTTTACAGCTTAAATACTCAGTTAGCAGCGTTGCAAAATCGTGATTTGCGCCAAGCATTGTCAATGGCAGTTGATCGGGATACGCTCGCTGATAAAATTTTAGCCAATGGTCAAACGCCAAATTATTCCTATGTGACACCGACTATTGAAAATGGACGTTATGCAGGCTTGGATTATGCGTGGAGTAAATTAAGTCGTGATGAACGTATCGCTAAAGCACAGCAACTCTATGCTGCCGCGGGCTATAATTCGGCTCATCCATTAAAATTGGATATTTTATATAATACCAATGATGCGAGTCGTAAAGTAGCGGTGGCAATTGCGGCGATGTGGCAAAAAAATCTGGGTGTGGTTACTAGTGTGCATAATCAAGAATGGAAGGTTTATTTGCAGTCACGACGCTTAGGGCAATTTGAGGTGGCGCGCAATAATTGGGGTGCGGCTTATAATTTTGTGACGACCTATACCCCAGAATATGCGTGTGGCAGTGATGTTAATGTGTCGAAATTATGTATCAGTGGCTATGATAAATTAATTCATGCTGCGGATTATGAACAAAATAGTGCTAAGCAAACGCAGCTGTATCGCCAAGCCATCAATCTGGCGATGGAACAATATGCGATCATTCCACTCTATCAAAATAGCTATACTACCTTAGTTAAGCCTTATGTGACTGGCCTACAAATTGAATCAAATTTACTTGAAGATATTCGCTCGAAATGGGTTAAATTTAGCGATTAAATTATCACTAACGGTGTAATCGCATATTCAATTGCGGTATATGAAACTAAAAACCTCCAGCAATGGAGGTTTTTAGTTTCAGGAAATTGGGATTTATTTTTGCCAATTTTAAAGCTTTAATTAATGATTTATGCTCCTGAATTTAGCATTTTTCAAATCATCAATAGTTTTTTTTCAACTTATAGCTCTCGGTAATTCGCTTGTAAAAAGCATAACGATGAGCTTGAATTTTACCGGCTTTGAGTGCGGCAAGGATCGCGCAATTCGGTTCGTTCAGATGGACGCAATTATTAAATTTGCATTGCCCAAGGTAATTGCGTAAGTCAGGAAAATATTCCGCAAACTCCGTTAATTCTAAGTGAAACAAACCAAACTCCTGTAAGCCTGGGCAATCGATTAAATCGGTGTTCTCTGCAATATGGTATAAAGCCGCGCTAGTCGTGGTATGACTGCCACTGGTTTCATACTTAGTTATTTCAGCGGTCCGCGCTTTGGCCTCGGGAAAAATTTGATTGGTAATCGTCGATTTACCTACGCCAGATTGACCGATTAATAAATTGCGCTTGCCTGTTAGATAGGGCATTAGTTGTTGGCAGTTATCTACGGCGCTGAGTTCTAAAATTGGATAACCTAGTTCATCACCATAAAGTTGTTGAATTTTGCTGGCAAATTCTGCGGACTCGACTAAATCCATTTTATTGATTAAAATTAGTGGCGTAATTTGGCTGGATTCGGCACAAATTAAACAACTATCCAAAAAATTCTGGTTGAAGTTAGGCTTTACCGCAATCACAATAATGATTTGATCTAAATTACTCGCAATGATTTTACTGCGATTTAAATCACTGCGATAAATTAAATTCTCACGCGGAATTAACTCCATAATTTGAACTTGTTTGTCATTGATTAAGTTTAATTTAACTTTGTCACCAACGACAAATTCGGTTTTTTTACCTTTGGTTACGGCTTGATATTGCTGTCCTTGATATTCAACAATAAATTGGCGTCCATAGCTGCTGACAATTAGTCCGTGGTGCAAAATTAACGCTCCAAATTGGCAATACGTAAGTTTGCCGGTGGATGAGAGTAGTAAAATTTTACATACAGATCATCGGGGGTTAAGGTACTAGCATTATCGCGGTATAATTTGACTAAACCGCTAATTAAATCTTGCTTATTCGCATGGGCTTTGGCAAAATCATCGGCTTCAAATTCGTTTTTACGAGACATGAAACTACTTAGTGGGGCTAGAGGTAAACTAATAATACTAGTTAAAATGAATAATAATAACAAACCACTGGCTGGATTAATTTGACTGACATTAAGTCCTGCATAGAACCAGCTTTGATTGATGAGCAAACTAAACACAAATAAACCCACTAGCATGATTCCGAATGAGGTTAGCATTTGTTTGAGGATATGCTTATGTTTAAAATGACCTAATTCATGAGCTAAGACCGCGATAATTTCATCATGACTAAGTTGTTTTAACAGAGTGTCAAAAAATACAATCCGTTTACTTGCGCCCAGTCCGGTGAAATACGCATTTCCATGACTCGAGCGTTTTGAGCCATCCATGACAAAAACCCCTTGTGATTTAAATCCGCACTCACTAAGCAACGTTTCAATTCGCGCTTTAAGTTCTAGATCTTCAAGTGGGGTAAATTTATTGAATAATGGTGCAATAAAAGTCGGGTAAATCGTGAGAATTAACAGGTTGAAAATTACCATCACACCCCACACCCAAAGCCACCATGTCGCGCCAAGGCTATTCATTAGCCACATTACCAAATATAATAATGGCACACCAATAATCATCCCGAGTAGTGAACCTTTAACTAAATCTTTGATGAATAAGCCAAGCGTCATTTTATTAAAACCAAAGGCTTGTTCAATTTTGAAAGTACTATAGTAACTTAACGGTAAACCAAGCGCCGAACTGATTAGGCTATACATAATAATTAAGCCAACTTCACTGCTAATTGGATAGTTACTGAATTGGGTGAGTTGTGCAATTTTATCAATTCCACCTCCGAGAGTGAAAATCAGCACTAGAATCACGCCATAAATTAGTTCGACTTTGCCAAGATTTAGTTTGGCTAATGAATAGCGTCCTGCTTTATGATGTTCTTCAAGGCTAATTTGGCTATGAAAAGCGGCTGGGACTTGATTGAAGGAGCGGTTTATTGCTGAAATTTGGCGCTGGTTTAAATAATATTTTAGAGCGCAATCGATAAATAAAAGTAGAATAAAAACAATACTAAAGAGTGTCATGTTAATAAATAATCCTTTGAAATTAATTAAACTAGTTAAATTATAGTGCTATGCATAAATTGTATTTTTACTGATTTACGCGGCCTTAATCGGCTAACTTGATTTGTGGCTAACACTGATTTGTCAGCATAATTCTAGCAATTATTTCACTAATTAGCCAGTGTGCAACCTTAAGCGCATTATAATTTAAATAGCCCTTGGCGGATTGTACCAGAAAAGCTGTTTTTGAGCGCAGTTAAGTCTGCTAAAGCGTAACCGTTAGTTAATCACGATGGCTTTATATTTAAGAATTATTAACTAGAAAATCTGGAATAAGTTAGGTTTTAGTGGCTGTGTTATGTATTTTATGAATTAAAACAATTTATTATGCCGTGACAGAAGCCGCTTTATGTGTCGAGTGCCTAAATAAGATTGCTAGGTTTTTACCTTTGTGGATTTTGACTAAAGTTGCTCAGATTAGTTATTACCCATTATTCCATATTGTGGTTTGCATTAATTCTCATATCGTTTATAATCAGGTCTTCAATTTAATAATTAACATTTACCTTGAATGAGGTATTTTAGAGGCAAAAGTAATGCACGAAATTGGTATTATTCAAAGCATCCTCGATTCAGATTTATATAAATTTAGCATGCAACAAGCCGTATGTAAAATGTATCCCAATCAAATAGTTCGTTATGAATTTTGCAATCGTGGTCAAACTAAATTCCCCAAAGGTTTTGCTGAAAAATTGCGCGGTGAAGTGGCTAAAATGTCCAATTTGGCGCTGACTAAGGCTGAGCAAAATTTTCTATTGAGTCGAGGTTTTTTTGATCCAGTTTACGTAGATTTTTTAACTGGTTATCGTTTTGATGCTAATGAAGTCACTATTTCGCAAACTGCAGGCGAGTTACAAATTACCATTCAAGGTTATTGGTATCGGACTATTTTATGGGAAGTTCCGTTAATGGCTTTGATTTCTGAGCTCTATTTTTTAGAACTCTCTCCTCAGATTTTTCCGCGTGAAGTTAGAAGAGAAAACAACCATTCCAAAGCAACCGTTTTTTGCGCTAATTCGCTTAAGTTAGCTGAATTTGGTACTCGGCGACGTTATTCATATGCTAATCAATTTGAAGTTTGTCAAGACTTACAGCAAATGAATAGTTCTGAGCCATTTTTTGTTGGTAGTTCAAATCCGTATATCGCCATGCAGCTAGGTTTAAATGTATTAGGTACGCAAGCACATGAGTGGTTTATGTTTATGGGTGCACATTATGGCGTCAAAATGGCTAACTATATGGCGTTGGAAAAATGGGTTGAAGTTTATGGCGGAAATTTGGGAATTGCATTAACTGATACTTATACCAGTGAGGTATTTTTTAAAACCTTTAATATGAAGTTTGCGAAACTTTTTGACGGTGTACGGCATGATTCAGGTTGTCCATTTCAATTCATAGATAAAGCAGTTGCGCATTATCTTAAACTTGGTATTACACCTGCAACTAAAACTATTATTTTTTCAGATGGATTAGATAGCCAAACTGCGCTCGCAATTGCCAGTTATTGCCAAAAAAGTGCGATTGGCTGTTCTTTTGGGATTGGCACTAATCTAACCAATGATCTTGGTGTGCAACCTTTAAATATGGTGATCAAAATGACCGCTGCTCTAATTGATAATGAATTGGTTGAGACGGTTAAATTAAGTGATGAGATTAGTAAACATTCTGGAGAGAGCGCACAAATTAAACTTATTCAACAGACCCTTGGTTTAGTCTAGAGTTGGAACATAAGAGGTTATGCTTTAAAATAGGGTTATGAGAGCGTAAAAATCTCTAGCATTTGTTCAGTGATGAATGATGATAAAATTTTCAATGAGATAAATTTATTTAACAAGGAAGACAAAAAATGTTAAACCTAAGTGATAAAACCCAATTAAATTATCCGCACATAAAACAGTATTTAGTTAATTGGCTGACAGATTATGCGCTTAAATCGCGTCAAGCCGGCTATGTTATCGGTGTGTCTGGCGGAATTGATTCAGCGGTGTGCTCGAGCCTATGTGCACATACTGGATTGCCGCTGATCATTTTAATCATGCCAATTCACCAAGAGTCAGATCAATTAGAGCGTAGCCTTGAACACGTTGCGTGGTTATGTGACAAGTTTTCAAATGTAACAGCGCTTACCATTGATTTAACAAGTCTGTATGAGCAACAGGTTGCGTTACTTGAGAAAGCTGGCGCATTGAATAATATTACTCCTGAAGAACAATTTTTAGTTACTGCCAATATCCGTTCGCGGTTACGGATGGTTACCTTATACGGAGTTGCTGGAGCAAATAAGTCATTAGTTTGTGGTACAGGTAATAAAATTGAAGATTATGGAGTCGGATTTTTTACTAAATTTGGTGATGGCGGTGTCGATGTTTCGCCAATTGGAGATTTGGTCAAATCTGAAGTTTATGCTCTAGGGCGAGAGCTAGGGGTTAATGAAGCAATTTTACAAGCGCGTCCAACGGATGGCTTATGGAGTGATGGTCGTACCGATGAAGATCAGATTGGGGCGAGTTATGATGAATTAGAATGGGCGCTGGATTATTGTGAGCGTCACCAAATTAAATCAAATGAGGCGATTAAATCAATTGGGTTGCTTGACAGAGATTTATCTGCACGTGAACAGCTGGTTTTAAATATCTATTGGTCACGGCACATTGCCAATCAGCATAAAATGAATCTGCCACCAGTTGCTTATCTAAAATAATCTAACTATTTAATAATTTCAGATTGTGATTAGCTTTGTGTTAGGTGCTGCAGAATTTGCCTAGAGAAATCTACTTTAATGATGGAGTGCGTGTGCCAGAAAATAAATTGCTAAATAGCCAGCCAGAGTTTGCAATCTTTGAAGATGTGCTTAATCCTACACAAGAAAATAGCTATTATTTTAGCGAAGTAGTTGCTGAAGTTATAGTTTATAATCCAGCAGAGTTTGCCAGTGGGCTCGCCAAAATCGAGCAATTACGCCAAACAGGATTATACTTAGCGGGATATATCGCTTATTCGGCAAGTTCAGCTGTATATGTTCAATTAGATCTTCGCGTGGATAATTGGCAGCCATTATTACATTTTGTCGCCTACAAGAAGCTGCAGAAATTTGCAAGTCAGAATTTGGCTCAATTGTACCCTGAGTTTCTAAATCTGCAATCTAAATTAAATTTTGAATATCTGGAATTAAATTCAAATTATGCGGAGTATTTGACTAAATTTGAACAAGTGCAACGGCATTTGGTGGCAGGTGATAGCTATCAATTGAACTTAACTTTGCCAGTTAATTTGAGTTTGAATAATTCAGATTTATTTGCGTTGTACTATCAATTAAGTCGTAGTCATCCAGTGGCGTATGCCAGCTATTTGCCATTTTCTCCACAGTGTGTTTTATCAATTTCACCTGAGTTGTTTTTTAAAAAAAGCGCAGCTTCAATTGTGGTTCGCCCCATGAAAGGCACTATGCCGCGCGGTGTGTCGCAATTTGAAGATGAGCTAAATGCCGAATTTCTGGCGCATGATGATAAAAATCGGGCGGAGAATTTAATTATTGTGGATCTTTTACGCAACGATTTAGCTAAATTTTGCATGAGCTCATCGGTTAAAACCACGGAGTTATTTGCGGTTGAGAAATTTCGCAGCTTATTTCAAATGACCAGCAAAATTCAAGCTTCATTAGCAGAGTTAGCGCCGCTAGCTACGATTATTCAAGGTTTATTTCCATGCGGCTCAATAACAGGAGCACCGAAGTTACGTACTTTGCAATTAATTGAGCAAATTGAAGGCTACCAGCGTGGTATTTATAGTGGTGCAATTGGCTATATTTTACCCAATAATGATATGCAATTTAGCGTTGCCATTCGTACGCTAAGTGCCAATGTTCAGGCGCCTGAACAATTAAAACTTGGTGTTGGTGGCGGTATAACCGTGCAATCTGAGCCACTTTTAGAGTGGGCAGAAATTGCGACAAAATTAGCCTTTGTGCGTAAATTTTATACGCCAGGCTTTAATTTAATTGAGTCATTTTTAGTCGTTAATGGCGTTATTGTTAATTGTGCGGCTCATTTGCGCCGACTAAATAATTCTATAGAAAAACTTAGCTTTAATGCTGAGCTGGCAAAAATTGAGCAGAGCTTAATTGATTACGTACTTAAATTTTGTTTGGCAGATAAACGTTATAAATTACGTTTGGAGTTGAGTTTTAGTGGTGAATTTAAGCTTCAACAGAGTGTGATTGGCAAGAGTCCTGAGCTAATTAAAGTGGCACTGCATCACTCGCAAATTAATACCCAACATGGTCTATTTCGGCATAAGACCGATAGTCATTTAACGCGTGGTCTATACACACAAATTGATCAAGATCATAAATCTGCTGCGATTGATGAGTTAATTTTTATCAATCAAGATGGTTGGGTGAGTGAAAGCCGCTATCACAATGTTATTATTGAATATCAAGGGGTGTTGATGACACCACCAGTTACGCATGGCTTATTGCCTGGGATTTATCGCCAGCAAATGTTAGATAAGCATGAGTTAATTGAGCAGGCGATTAGTGTTGCAATGTTACAGCAGGCAACAGCAATTTACCTATGTAACGCGGTGCGGGGTTTAATTAAATGTCAATTGCTCGAGAAGGAGAGTAAGCAATGCTCTTGATAATTGATCATTATGATTCTTTCAGTGCGATGATCGCGGATTATTGCCAAGGCTTGTGTGCTGAGCTACTAATGATTAAAACTGATCAAGTTAGCACCAGTACGCTAACTAAATATAAACCAACCCATCTTATCATTGGACCCGGCCCTGGTCATCCAAGTGCAAGCGAATTAGTTGCCACTAAAGAATTAGTTCGCGAGGCGATTGCGAAGCAGATTCCAATATTGGGAATTTGCCTTGGACATCAGCTAATTGGTGAAATTTATGGCGCACAAGTTATTCCAGCGCGTTATATTTGTCATGGCATTGTGGCTAAAATTGAGAATATGCAGCTAAATTTATTTGAGGGTTTACCTTCCAAATTCAAGGTAACCCGCTATCATTCTTTAATAATAGAGTCAAAATCAATCTTATCCACTGAGCTGATGGTTAGTGCCACAACCTCCCAAGATGAAATAATGGCGTTTTATCATCCATCTCAAGCGGTATTTGGGGTGCAGTTTCATCCTGAATCGGTCAGTAGTGAATTTGGACACGCGCTGTTGGCGAATTTTCTTAAGCTTTAAGTCGGGTTGATAAAATATTTAAGTAGATAAGTTGAGCCGCTTATAACAATTAAGTGTTTATTTAAGCGTTTTGCGGCTGCTAGCGCGGCGAGTGGTGAATTATAAATATGGATATTTTTAAATTTATGCTTAGCTAATTTGGCAAGGCGAATGGCGTTAATTGCCCGTGGTTGTTGCGGTAGATTGCAGACAATTAAATGATCGGCGATTTTCGCGTAGTAATCGAGCATTGCTTGCACATTTTTATCCGCTAAAATTGAGGCAATAATGACGCAGTTGGACGGATTTTCCAATTCTCGCACAGTGGTATAAAGTTGGCTTGCACCATCAACATTGTGTGATGCATCTGCGATGATCCATGGCTTGTGGCTAATGCATTCTAAGCGTCCCGACCAAGTAGTTATGGCAGCGGCTTGGAAAATTAATTCATCCGCTAAGCCTAAATCATGCAACACCGCATAAGCGCTAAGGAAGTTTTTAGCTTGGAAGTGCCCAAATAAGCCGAGGGTGACTAAGTGTGATTTTATTGAGTCCGTAAATTCTACTTGAGTTGTGAAATTATTTAGATTAAGTTGGCTTTGGTAAGGATATTTGTCGAGTACATTGATAAAGTTAGTAGTTTTATGGCTAACCGCAGCAATTAGTTCAGGCGTATCTGTGGCAATGATGGTTAATCCAGATTTAATGATGCCTGCTTTCTGTGTGGCAATTGCGCTTAAGGTTGTACCCAACCATTGAGTATGTTCCAGGCTAATATTGGTAATAATGCTATAGTTGCTCGCCACGACATTGGTTGCATCATTCAACCCGCCTAGTCCAGCTTCTAAAATTAAATAATCAACTTTATGCCGAGCAAAGTAAACAAACATGATTAGGCTCAGCATTTCAAATGAACTAACATAAATAGCGTGGCTCAAAAGCAGCGGTTTAATTTCTAAATAAATTTGGCAGAGCTCATCATCGCTAATCTGGTATTGGTTTAACACAATGCATTCATTTAAGCGTTGGATGTAGGGGCTGGTAAATTTTCCAATTGAATAATTTGCGGCAAGTAAACCAGCTTCTAAAAAAGCTGCGGTGGAACCTTTGCCATTACTTCCAGCGATATGAATTACGGGATAAGTTTTCTCTGGGTGTTGCAATAACTCAAGCGCTTGTAACATTGAACTGGTGTCAAATTTAGCTTGTGGTGGATTTAGATTGGCTAATTCATGGAGTATTTCTGGCTGATTCATTGGCAAACTCAGTTAATTAAAATTATTTTGGAGTTGATTAAGGCTCATTACTTGTTGGTGGTAAGTTTTGTAGTTATGTAAACGTACATAATCCACGCCTTGAGTGGTTAAATAGCACGCAATTTGCGCGCTTTCATTATCACGATTAGCCGCGTCATCGATTGCAGCGTTAACTTTATTTAAGAAGCGCTTACGTGAGTGCCCAACTAAAAGTTCGAGATCATTCTGATGTAATTGTGCGATATGCTTTAATAAGTACCACGATTGATGCATGGTTTTATTAAAACCAATACCTGGGTCGCTAATTAGCTGAGTAGATTTAAAACCTAATTTGCTCAGGCGCTCTAATTGTTTTTGCAGCCAATTATTTAACTCGTCAAGTGGATTTAGTTCGAGAGCTAAAGTTAATTTAGGATCCGCTGGAACGCTGAGGCTATGCATAAAGAGATAGGTTTTATTTTCTGCACTAATTCGCCTTAGGCATTCTGTTGGCAAATTGGCGGAGACATCATTGACAATATCAATCAAGGGCAAGAAGTGTTGAATTGTGCTTGGTTTGTAACTATCTAAGCTGAGTTTGAATTGATAGCGCGATTTTAACTCATTAATTCCATTGATAATATCTTGTAAGCGTTGAATTTCTGCGGTAGAACTTAAATAACTCGCGCCAGGGCGAGTAGATTCGGCGCCAATGTCAATGATGCTAATCCCCGCAATTAGTGCTTGCTCAATACTGGCGAGAGTTTTATCGAGTTGTTGGTAGAATTTACCACCATCAGAAAATGAATCTGGGGTTTGGTTAATAATTAGCATCGATTCAGTTAACGGTAAAAACGAGCGTGATATTTTAATTTGGTGGTGAATTAAATCAGCGCAATTTAAACCAATTGATGCGCTATTTTCAAACTTAAGCCAATTGAGATCTTGCTGAAGTTCACTTTGTGCCCATTGCCAGAGTGTCGCTAAGGGTGTATTTAGCTGCGCTAATGGATTCAAGCTGAGTAAAAAAAGCGCTAAATTAGGTATTGAACACTCGGTCGCGGCTAAAATATGAAATTGTTGCTCGAGTTGATAACAGCTTGAATAAGTTAGCTTATATCCCGTTAAATTGCGCAAAATTTGACGTAATTGTTGCCGCGAGCTGGCACTTAATTGATAGTAATTCATTTAGTCGAGTTGCTGTAAAATATAATGTTGATTAGGGCTTAAACGCTTGAATAATTCTAGCATGCTGAGCTGTAATTCTGGATGAATCCACGTCGGTTCAATTGCAACTAATGGTTGTAGCACAAAATCCCGTTCAGCTAGGCGCGGATGAGGGATTTGTAGAAATAATTGCTGATAAGCTTTATCTGCAAACAGCAGAATATCTAAATCAATAATGCGCGGTCCATTGGTAAATTGTTCAACTTTACCCATCCGTTTTTCAATTTTTTTTAAAGCGACTAATAACTCAAGCGGTTCCAATGTCGTTGTTCCGCTGATGCAGGTATTAAAGAAATCATCTTGCTCGGTGAATCCACATGGTGAGCTCTTATAAATTGGCGCATGACGAATATTTTGCACTATTTCTGAGATGAACTCGATTGCGCTAATTAGTTGTTGACGTGGATTATTTAAATTTGAACCCAGCGCAATGGCAACTTTATATTCACGTTCTTGGGTAAAATTAGCTTGAATTAAGCACTCTTTTTCATGACAAACCTCGGATTTACGGAGAGTAAGAGCAATTTTCTTAATTTGCGCATAACGTAAAAATAATTCATCTGCCAAAAATTTGGCTAAGCTTTCAACTAAGAGAAAATTACTCTCACTTGCCAGCGTGATTATCAGTGCATGTAGCTCAGCATAATTTACGGTGTGTTCAAGCTCATCTGGATAGTTCCAAGCACCTAAGTCTAGAGTTAAATCAAGAATTAAGGGCTGAGTTTGGGTTCTTTCATAATCATAGCAGCCAATAACGGCGGCTAGTTTAAGTTCTTTAATGGTTAGTTGAATTGTGCCACTCACGTGAGGAATCCTTTTAGGTACGAGTTTTAATGCTGAATTGAATTAGCGATTATAAGCGATTTAGCCAAGCTCGCCAAAATAAAATAGGGTGCTAGAGGTGCTTTTATGCTCTGGTTTGCATCGCTTGTTGATCGTTTAACTAATAGATAGAGGTTCGGCTATTATTTGAGCAAGAGCATATGAGTCTAAAGCTAATTTAAATTCTTTTGGAGAGATACGTCACTAAAAAATCTATTGTCAATTGCCTCCTTGCTTGAATCAAGTTATAATAGCGCACACACCATTTAAAAGTTGCATAAGCATGTTAGAACGACCAAATCCCGATGAATTATTAGCGAAGTATGAGATTAAACCCAAACACGGCAAATTAACCCTTTTTTTGGGTGCTGCGGCTGGAGTGGGGAAAACTTATACGATGTTAAAGAGCCTCCGTGATCTTATCGATGATAAGGTGGATGTGGTAATTGCATATGTTGAGTCCCATGGTCGTGCTGAAACTCAAGCGGCAATTCCTGCTGAAGTTGAGCAAATTCCACTTAAATTAATTAATTATAATGGACATCAATTACGCGAATTAGACATTGATGCAATTTTAGCCCGTAAGCCACAATTAGTGGTTATTGACGAGCTGGCGCATAGCAACGTTAGCGGTTCGCGCAATAATAAACGTTATCAAGATGTATTGGAAATTTTGACGGCTGGAATTGATGTTTATAGTGCACTCAATATTCAGCATATTGAATCACTTAATGACGTAGTTGGACAAATTACCGAAATTAAAATTAGCGAAACAGTTCCTGATTTTATTTTGCAAATTGCTGATGAAGTTAAATTAATCGATGTGACGCCAGATGAATTAATTGAGCGTTTACGTGATGGTAAAATTTACTCCAAAGAACGCGCCAACACTGCTCTGGAGAACTTTTTCCGTAAAGGTAATTTAATTGCCTTGCGTGAAATGGCGCTGCTCAAAACCGCACACAAAGTTGAACAACAGGTAGTGAAATATCGCAGTGAAAAAGATATTGAAGCGGTGTGGGCGAGTCATGAAAATTTAATGACGTTAATTGAGCCAGGATACTCAAGTGAAAAAATTATTCGCAGTGGTAAAGCCATGTTTGATCGCGGGTTTAAAAATTGGTTTGTGGTTTATATTGAGAGTCAGCGCTTGGCAGGTAAGCCGCTGGCAGAGCGTGAGAAGTTATTGAGCTTATTAGAATTAGCACGCAAGTTAGGTGCTAAAATTATCGCTTTAAACGGTGATAATCCGAGTGAGGTTTTATTAAATTTTGCCCGAGAAAATAATATTAATACCTTGATGCTTTCGCAATATCGAATTAGTTTGTATTATCGCTTGTTTGGGAGTAGTTTGGTTGATAAAATTAGCGAATTGGCGCCAGAAATTAATCTTCAATTAATTAATGATGAGTTTACACCTGCTAAAACTAAGTTAACGCTAGATATTGAAGCTAAACCAAAACTTAATTGGCACAAAATTATTAAAGCTAGCCTAATTAATCTAGCGATATTTTTTAGTTTGGGTTTTGCCTTATTGCCGCTTAGTCGCTTTATTGCCAATGAAAATATCATAATGGTCTATTTTTTATTCATTATATTAACCAATCGCCATCGTGGCTTAGTTTCTGCGACAATAGCCGCTTTGGTTGCAACTATTTCTTTTGATTTCTTTTTCATTGCACCACGGTTCTCGTTTGCGGTCTCAGATTTGCAGTATCTCTTCACTTTTGCGATTATGGCTGGAGTTGGCACTTCCTTTAATTTGGTAAATGGTAACTTACGTTATCAAGCGCAAAAACATTCTACGTTACATCAACAAATTCGCCAGTTATATGAATTTAGCCGTAAGCTTTCGGAGGCGCTAGTTTATCAGCAGGTTTTTGATGCGCTTGATGAATATTTCCCTCGGCTATTCAAGGCAAAATATGCATTGTTAACCCCGAGTTTAGCCGAAGAACTCACGGTTAATCATAATCAATTAGGTGAACGCTTAGATCTAACTATAGCGCGCTGGGTTTTCGACAAAGGACAACCAGCTGGATTAAATACCAATACCTTTGCCGCCAGTCAAGTTTATTATGTGGCGCTTAATTCGCAGTTGCGCACTCGTGGGGTGCTGGCTTTAATTCCTGAGTCGCCATTAGATTTTTTCTTACCGAGTGAACAAGAGTTATTAAATAACTTTATTGCGAATATCGCTACCACCTTAGAACGAATTCACTTTACCCAAATTGCCATTCAAACCGAAGTCTTGCTGGCGAAGAAAATTGACTAATTGTGGCGCAGGTCTAGTTGTATCAGTTAGCTGTAATGATTAATCCAGTAAATGTTAACCGCATCAGGTGATGGTTTAAGATTTAGCTACCAATTAAGAAAATAACTTCTTGCTTGTCAAGTTTCAAGGGTTTACGTTTCCATTCGTGAATGGCGTGGCTAATTATCTGTTGCTCATTCGTCATTAAATTAATTCCAACACATAAACGTATTTCGGGATTTAGGTTGCTCAGTAACGCATCAAAAAGATGCTGGTTACGAAATGGTGCTTCAATAAAAATTTGGGTTGTACCTTGTTTTAGAATGGTTTGTTCAAGTAGCTTGAGCTTAGCTTTGCGTGCGGTTGGTTCGGCGGGTAAATAGCCTAAAAAGCTAAAGTTCTGCCCATTTAGCCCACTCGCCATTAAGCTCAGTAAAATCGAGCTTGGACCAACTAGTGGTACCACGTTAAAACCCATTTGATGAGCGATATTCACCACGCGACTGCCTGGATCAGCCACGGCAGGGCAACCACAGTCTGAAATTAAACCCATATCTTGTCCAGCTTTAAGCGGAGCAATTAGCGCACTGTAATCTTGCTTATGCTTATTTAATTCAAGGATATTTAATTGTTGTAAGGGCATGGCTAATTGTAGTTGCTTTAAATGTGCGCGCCCAATTTTAGCGGTTTCAACAATGAAATTTTGAAGGTGGTTAATTTGAGCTAATTGTTCGGGTAAAATCGCCGCTGAGTCGGCAAGTGGGTTCAGGCTAGTTGGAATTAGGTATAAATTTGGCATAATGTTTTTTCTAATTTAAATTGATAGTATCTGGTTATATAAGTTGCAATGGATCTTAGTTGTGTAAGATCAGATTAGGCATGATTTTAACAGAATCTGTCGGCTAGAATATGATTTAAGATTTTAACTTAGTGTATATAGATAATGTTAGAGCTTACCAATGTTGGTTTTAAATACATAATTCAAGCTCTGGATTAGCTTTGGTTTTATTCTTTGTGCTGGATGGATTTTAGTTACCGTGGCGAGCCGAGTTATTTTGCCTAACATCAGAATACGAGTAACATGCTAAAATACGCGGTTATTAATGTTATCTGGAGTTATTATGCATAAGTTAGCCATAATTGGCAACCCAGTTGCACATAGTTTGTCACCGTTAATTTGGCATGAATTTGCTCGACAAACTGGCGTTGAATTAGAGTATATTAAAATTGAGGCTCCATTGGATGATTTTGAGCAAATAGTGCAAGATTTTTTTAAGGCTGGTGGCTTGGCCATGAATATAACTGCACCATTTAAGGCGCGGGCTTTTGCGCTTGCCAAAACACATAATCCACATGCTTTGCATTCACAGACTGCAAATTTGTTTATTAATACGCCACAGGGGTTAAATGCTGATAATACCGATGGCTTGGGTTTAGTGGCAGATTTAAAGCGGCTAAAATTAAATCTTACGGGAAAAAATATACTGATAATTGGTAGTGGGAGTGTAATTTATTCAGTGTTAAGTAGTTTGGCTGCCGAGAGTCCTGCGCATATCGATTTACTCATGCGTAATTCAGCTAAATTGAGTGAATTTCAGGCTAAATTAAATCTAATTCAGGCATACTCTGCTGAAATTGTTTATGATTTAGTGATCAACACCACACCGAATAATTCTGAAAATAAACTGTTTAATGAAATTAAACACTTAGCTACGGATGGATTAGTTTATGATATGACTTATAGTGCATCACAAACATTGTTTATGCATGCAATGGAACAACTTGATCCACAAATTATTCAAGCTAACGGCATTGGCATGTTAATTCAACAAGCAAAACTTGGGTTTTATTTAGTCTTTGGCATTATGCCTGAGGTTGAGAATTTATATCCACTCTTACAAGGGAAATTAAATGGTTAACTTTATACAGTTAGTGATTGGAATGATTTTCATTCTAGTTGCGGCAATGGTTTTTTGTAATGCTCTGGAGCATTTGGGTGAGAAATTAGGTATTTCCGAAGGTGTAACTGGTTCTATTTTTGTGGCCGTTGGTACGGCGTTACCCGAAGCAATTGTGCCCTTGATTGCCTTGTTTGGGAGTAGTGCTAGTGCAGGCGGGGCTGGTGCTGGAGCTGAAATTGGAATTGGTGCGATTATGGGGCCACCATTGATGCTGTCAACCTTATCCGTGGCGTTAATGGCTTTTTCAGTTTGGAAGCGACGTGGTTTCGAGGGCTTAATTCGTCCAGAAAAAACTGGCTTGAATCGTGATATTAAATTTTTCACTTTTGGTTATGCGCTAGCAATTCTACTGGCGTTTAGTCATAATTTCTATGCTAATCGCATCATCGATGTGGTGGTGGTAATGATCTTGGTGTTGAGTTATTTTATGTATGTAATGCTAACTATTCGTGCATCAAGTGCTTTAGTTAAAGATGGACATGCTACTGAAGCGGAAGATGAGTTATATATTAAACACTATTTGAAATTACCCAATAATTTAATTACGGTAGCATTTCAAGCCATTGCTGGTTTTGTTGGACTAGTTTATTTTGCTCATGTGTTTATTATGGGAATTACGGGAACCTCAGCGGCATTAGGTATTCCAGCATTCTTATTATCGGTAGTTTTAATTCCAATTGCTACTGAATTACCCGAAAAAGTAAATAGCATTATGTGGATTCGTAAGGGGAAAGATACCTTAGCTATGGCAAATATTACTGGTGCAATGGTATTTCAAGGCTTATTATTGCCTGTGATGGGGATTTTATTTACTTCATGGCAGTTGCCTGCTGAAAAAGCGATTAGCTGTATCACCACCTTCATTGCGATTGCTTGGTTCTTTGTGCATTCTAGCAAAGGTCAACATTTTAAGGTGAAGCATTTTATTGTAAATGGTGGCTTATACATCGTAAGTTTGTTGGTAACCTTAATGGTGTTTAACTAATGTTAGCACAATTTACCCGTACCAATATTTTACTTGGTGAAGATAATTTAACTAAACTAGCAGGCAAGCACATTTTAATTGCTGGCGTTGGCGGAGTTGGTGGCTATGTTGCTGAAGCGATTGCGCGCGCTGGCGTGGGTAAAATAACGCTGATTGATAATGATGTGGTTGATATTACTAATCTTAATCGGCAGTTAATTTCCACTTTAGCTAATGTTGGTGAACTTAAAGTTAATGAATTTGCCAAGCGAATTTTAGCGATTAATCCTGAGGTCCAACTAATGACTCAAGCGATATTCATTGATGCGGATAATTTGGCAGATTTGTTGGGTGATAAACCTGATTATGTGATTGATTGTATTGATACGATTGAATCTAAATTGGCATTATTAGTTTATTGCTTAGAGCATAAAATTAAGGTCGTTTCGAGCATGGGTGCAGGGAATCGAATTGATGTAACTAAGGCCAAATTAGCCGATATTAGTAAAACTCAAGTCTGTGCGTTAGCGCGAAATATTCGCTTACGCTTGCGTGAGTTAGGAATTAATAAAGGCATAACGGTGGTCTATTCAGAAGAAACTCCGTTTGCTAAACCCTTGGCAAATCCAGACGGTGGTCGTCCAACCAATGGCACGATTAGTTATTTACCCGCGTTATTTGGAATCATGTTAGCAGGGAAAGTTTTACAGGAGCTGATTGTTAATGGCTAAGCAATATGATGTGATAATTATTGGTGCTGGTCCATCGGGAACTAGCTGTGCGTATAATATTAAGCGCTTTAATCCTCAAGCCAGTGTTTTACTGGTCGATAAAGCTGACTTCCCGCGCTATAAGCCGTGTGGTGGAGGTGTTTCACCAGAGGTGCAAAATTACTTTGATTTTGATTTACAAGCTGGAATTGACTCGATTTGTAATGAAGTAGTTATGATTGCGAATGGTAAACAAATTAGCAGCAATAAACATCCATTATGGATGGTGCGTCGTGAAAAATTTGATAATTTTTTACTCAGTAAGGCTCGCTCAATTGGGGTTAGCTTTATGAGCGCCTGTGAAGTGCAAGAGCTAATTCAAGAAAATAATACGGTAAAATTGCTCAGTTCTAAGGGTGGATTTAATGCCAAAGTGGTCGTAATTGCTGAAGGTGGTCTAGGCAAATTAGCCAAAAAACTCGGATACACGGTTAAAAATACTGTTTTAGCTGGCATGGAATATGAGCATTATACCCAAAAACTAGACGGTAAATTGTACATTGATTTTGATTACAATGACAGTGGTTATGCGTGGAATTTTCCTAAATCGGATGGTTTATCACTTGGAATTGGCGGCTTTGTTAAAGGTCAAGACAAGGGTAAAGTTGGTTTACCCCAAAAGTTAAAAAATTATTCTCAACAATTTGCAGTTAATGAATTTGAGAAGAAAAATTTACATGGACATCCAATTTTACTTTATTCTGGTCGCCAAAAGTTAGTGCATGGTAATGTAATTATGGTCGGTGAAATTGCGGGTTGCGTGGATCCTTTAACCGCCGAGGGGATTCGTCCAGCGATTAAAAGCGGTTTTTTAGCAGCCAAAGTAATCGCTTATAGCTTGAAGCAAAAAAATTTAAAATCGCTGGTTAATTATGACGTGGCTTTTCATCAAGAAATTGGACGGGATTTTTATTCGGCACGGATTATGTCTTATTTTTTGAATAAAAATTTAAAACGGATTTTACCAATGTTGAGTAGCGAAAGCGCGATCAATGGTTTTATGAGCGTATTTAGTGGCGCATCAAGTTATCGTCAAAAAATTGGCTTTAAACGGATTTGTAAATTAATTTGGAAATCGATATTTTAGTTGGGGATAGGTGAGCCTAACCCTTGGCACTTGCTGATCCGCATATGGCTGCTTCGTTCCCGACCTGACCAGATTTTGCAGTAGACAATGCAAGGAGACCCACCATTGCTTGAGGTAGGTATTATAACAAAATACCTTACGCCGTGGGTTTTTTTTTGCACATTGCTAAATATTAATTTAATTATCGCGCTTTTTAGGTTTGTAATATGCACAAAAAATATAGAATAGAATTAATTCTATTTCTAAGTTATGCCGTATTTGCTATGTCGTGGATTGGTGCAACTGAATTTATGGTAGAAATAATGCAACAGTCACACATGACCTCTTTGGCTGAAGCGAGCATTCTGAGTAGTGCCTTATTAATAGCTAAAGTTGTTGGGGCATTTGTTGCTGTTTATTTAATGCATAAGGTTGGTATTTATTGGGCCTTTGCCATCGCATTGGCTATGATTTGTTTTAGTATTATTACTCCTCTTGCGACCAATTTTTTAAGTTTATTTGCTTCGCGGTTTATTATGGGACTAGGAGGAGCGTTAATTTTAGTTTACTTTAATCCTATCGTGTTTATTTTATTTGCTCGTCGTGAATTGGCTTTGGTAAATGGATTAAATCTTTGTGCCTTTAATTTTGGAATGATACTAATCGCCTATATTAGAATAGACCTCGTTAATTTTTTTGGATCTTGGCAATTGGTCTTAATTGTATTGTCATTAATCAGCTTATTATTGTGTTTTATGTGGTTGTTATGCTCTAATATTTCAGAATTAGATATAATCTCCAAGGTTAAACAAGAGCATAAAGATAGTTTTTTAAGCGGATTTAAACATGGCTATGTCTGGCATTATGCCTTAACGTTTGCTGGGCTGATTTCACTGTATTTTGTATTATTTACATTTTATCAATATGCTAGGATAGTAAGTATCAAAGAGCTTGGTATTTGGAGTTTAGTTGGTACCGTTATCGGAATAATTTGTTCACAGGGTTTAGTCAAGCACTTAGTTTTAATTAGACTATCAGCTATTTTACAACTGGTTTCTTTAACCATACTAAATTTTAATCATGATCCTCTAATGATGAAATTCTCAGCAATACTCCTAAGTTTAGTTCTTTCTTTACCGCTGCCAGCAATGGTTACTTTTGTGCATAATCGTGCGAATATGACGAGTCAACAACTTGGGATGATTTTTAGTTTAGTTTATGCGATTAGTTATTTAATTGCAACCGTGGTGGTATTTGTCTTTGCTAAACTGGTTGATTTCAAACATGGAGATTTTACGAGTGCTTTTATTTTCATTTGTTTGATTAATAGCATGTTTTTAATTGGGAGTTTATTTTTACGTGAAAATAAAGTCTCTGCTCAGGAGGTTTGCTGAGAGTTTTAAATGTTTGTATTCGCTGTTCTGTAGCTGTAAAAAACCGCAGGCTAATTAAAAATAGCCTGCGACTTTTATATCTGAGATAGAATAAATTAAATTAGTTCTTGTGTTTCTTGAGCAATCATCAGCTCTTCATTAGTTGGAATTAATAATGCTGTGACTTTGGAGTCAGCGGTACTAATAATTCTTGCTTGACCACGAACATTATTTTTTTCTGCATCAATGTTCACGCCCAGAAATGAAACGCCTTCAACAACATTAGCACGAGTTACTTTATCATTTTCACCAAGTCCAGCGGTAAAGACAATTGCATCAACGCCATTCATCGCTGCAGCATAAGCACCAATGTATTTTTTAACATGATAGGTGAAAACATCTAAAGCCAATTGTGCACGTTGGTTGCCTTGTTCCGCTGCGTTTTCAATATCACGGAAATCACTGCTAATTCCTGAGAGCCCCAACACACCTGATTTTTTATTCATCATATTATCGATCTCATCGACGGATAAATCCATTTCATGAGCTAGGTAGGCGATAATGCTTGGATCAATGTCACCACAACGTGTACCCATGGTTAATCCAGCTAACGGTGTAAAACCCATACTGGTATCGACGCTTTTACCATGTTTAATAGCGGCAACCGATGCGCCATTACCCAAATGACAGGTAATTATTTTTAATTCATTTAAGTTTTTACCGAGCAGTTTTGCCGCTTCATTGGCAACATATTTATGTGAAGTTCCATGAAAACCATAACGGCGAACTTTGTGTTCGGTGTAGATTTCATAAGGTAATGAATAAATATAGGCTTCAACTGGCATGGTTTGGTGAAATGCGGTGTCAAAGACTGCGACCATCGGGGTGGTTGGCATTAATTCTTGGCAAGCCATAATTCCCGTAATATTGGCAGGATTATGTAATGGTGCTAGTTTCGAGCATTCGTTTAACACTTTCATTACGTCCGCATTAATGATAACCGATGACGCATATTTTTCACCACCATGAACCACCCGATGACCAACTGCGCTGATTTCATCCATGGATTTAATAATACCAATTTTATCGCAGGTCAGCGCTTTGATAACTAATGCAACGGCAGTTTTATGATTGGTAATCACTAAGCCATTGGCTAGTTGTTTTTCATGATCAAGAACAAATTTATCTGCGCCTTTACGATGGGTCAAAATCGCTCCATCTAGGCCAATACGTTCGACTAAACCGCTAGCAATAGCCTGTTGATTACTCATGTCGATTAATTGATATTTTAAAGAAGAGCTACCACAGTTTAAAACTAAAATTTTCATTATTTCACCTTGTTAATATTATTGTTAATCCTTGATTATACCTTAGCTGACATTAGCTGGTTAAAATTATTCTGCAGCGTTATTTGCAAAAACTGCCCAGGCTTGAAACTCTGGGCAGTTATAAGTGTTTAGTTAGCGAAATCTTGTTGGCTTTGATAGGATTTACTAATCTCTTGATGCAGGTACTCACTTAAGCTTTCACGATCGCTAAAAGCTAGTGCCATAACTGGAGGTAAGACAGTAACATTAATAATTAGATTGCGTAAACGTAAGGTATTCATGACGGTGGTTAACCAGCCTACATTGGCAAATGAAACTTCTTGAGCTAGTTCATTATCGTTTTTACGATAGCTTAATACGATAGGGTATATTTTGCTATTTGCCATGCGCGCAGCCTCAAGAATCGGCGCTTTAAATGGCAACACGGTAGTACCAAAACTGGTTTTACCCTCGGGAAAGAGCCCAATCGTGGCACCATTTTGTAGTAATTTAGCTACTTCTTGATTAACACTTAAGAGATTCTTTTTGTTTTTACGGTTAATGAAAATTGTGCCGCCTGCCTTAATGACATTTTTTAGAATTGGCCAATTTAACATTTCAATTTTCCCGATATAGCGGACAAAATGCAAGCGTAACATCACAACCGTATCCATCCATGAAATATGATTGGATACCATCATCGAATTGGCTAACTCATGAGCATTAAGTGGATAACCGTGAATATGTAATTTGGCACCTGTTGCGCCAATTAAACAGCGTGTCCATAATTTTCGGACTTGCCATTGGACAAAATATAAAGAAAATGGTTGGATTAAAATAACGGCTAGCACCATTATTGCCATGCTAGCGATGACTGCTCCAAATCTCAAGTAAGCAATAAACGTTCGCATTTTAGAGTAACTCCCAATTAGTTATTGTGTTTGATTAATTATGAGGTAATTATTTTAACCTAAAAGTTTATTAAAATTAAGTATGTAACGTGATTTTTTGTACTAATTTATTGAATTTAGTTAAAAATTTAGTGGACAAAGTTGATAAGTGTAGAAATTCGCAACGTTAAAAAATAGTCTATGAAGATTTAGTTTAATTGCTCTTGTGATAAAATCTTGCATCAGCTAATTGTTTTTTTGATTTAAGCTAATTTAATAGAGTAAAAAAATTGTAGCACTAGTGAATTTTTTACCATTGGTGTAGTTGTAGAGTAGATTATAAATATTGAAGGAAATAAATTATGACTAATTTTAAAGGTTTAATTAATCGGATTTTGCCGTCAAGTTCACTGCATGGTGCTGGTGAACGGTGTGTTATTTTTTTGCAGGGCTGTAATTTTAACTGTCTATATTGCAATAGTTCTGAAATGATTAGTCGTTGTGTCGGTTGTGGGCGTTGTATCGATAGCTGTATGACTGGGGCTTTAACGATTGGCGATTCTGGGGTTGAATTTAATTCGCAGTTGTGTAATGATTGTGATCAGTGCTTGAATGTTTGTGATAAAAATAGCTTTCCAAAAGCTTTAAGTTTAACGGTAGCAGAAGTTATGGCAAAAATTATGCCAAACCGTGATTTAATTACTGGAATTAGCGTTTCTGGTGGCGAGTGTAGCTTACAGATTGAATTTATGACTGAACTATTTGCGGCAGTCAAAAAAGAAGGATTGAGTACTTGTATCGAAACTAATGGTTCGCGTTCTTACTCTGATTTCCCAGAATTTATGGCACTTTGTGATGCGGTTATTCTCGATGTTAAGGCTTTTGCTTTAGATGAGCATCTGAAATTAACCGGGCAAAGTAATCAAAAAGTTTTGGAAAATTTGACATTTCTAGCCACTAGAAATAAGCTTTATGAGGTAGGTAGCGTAATTGTGCCTGAGCTATTGGAGAATGAAGCTACAGTTAATCAGGTCAGCCAAATAATTGCTCGGCTAAATCCGCAAATTCGTTACAAGTTAATTAAGTTTTGTGCACATGGTGTTCGTCAGAATTTACTTAGCGCAGTAGCTCCAAGTGATGAGTATATGGAGAAATTGGCGGCAATTGCAAATCAAAATGGTTTGCAAAATGTTATTTTGGCATGAGTCATATGATATAATTAAATTAATCAAGATGTAGTGTTGTATTTCGTCGCACTGCATGTGTGGTGCTTAAAAAATAATGAAATAATTGAATACTTTTATGGTTATTTAGTGTGGATTATGACATGGTTTATTATTGTGATAATTGAATTTTTTTGACTAAGTGTGTTAATTAGTATCATTTATTATATATTAGCCTATATTCTTTTCTGGTTATTTGTTAAAATAGTGCTTTAAAACTTAATTAATCTTTAGGGGATGTGTAATGAAAAAAAAATTGTCTTTGTGTGCATTGCTTTCTGCGTTAGTGGTTAATGCGGCGTTTGCAGATTGTACGTTTACGTTTGTAAATAAGTCTAAAACTGCGGTAACTTTACAAGGTTATTTTTTAGCCGATGGTGACGCGTTATCTGATCAAGCTTGGCTAACAGTTGGGCCAACTCGCGAGATTAATCAAGTGCGAACTGGTAAAAAATGTACTGCAATTTATAAACACACTGGTGAATTATCTACGCGCGTAGATTTGAAAAATAACTCTGGTTATTGGAATGGGAATAAGGGCTTCTTATTTGCGGCAGATCGTTCATATTCACATTATACTGGATCGTATGCTAAGTCTGATACAGAGAGCGCAATTACTTTATCAAATGCGGTTAAAGTTAGTGGTGCTGATTTTAAAGTCTATATCTGTGATGCCTCGGTTGATCCAGATGACTGTCATTAGACAAAAAATAAAGCCAGATTTAAATCTGGCTTTATTTATAATTGTAGCGAGTGCTTAAGCTAATAAATGTTTAACTGCATCACGTTCTTCAGTTAATTCTTGCAAAGTTGCATTCATGCGTTCACGGCTAAATTCGCTAACGGCTAAGCCTTGAACAATCGTGTATTCGCCATTTTTACAGCTACATGGAAATCCATAAATAACACCTTCAGGAATGCCATAACTACCATCTGATGGTACACCCATGCTAACAAATTCACCTTCTTTAGTGCCAAGTACCCAATCACGGATATGTTCAATTGCAGCATTTGCAGCTGATGCCGCTGAAGATAATCCACGTGCGTCAATAATTGCAGCGCCACGTTTTTGTACGGTTGGGATGAAGTCAGTTACTAACCAATTTTGATCAACTAAATCGCTTGCCGCAGTTCCTTTGACCGTAGCTGCAGAAATATCTGGATACTGGGTTGCAGAGTGATTACCCCAAACTACAATTTTATTAATTTCCGTAGTGTGGCTAGCGGTTTTAGCGGCTAATTGTGAGTAGGCGCGGTTATGATCAAGACGTAACATTGCGGTAAAGTTGCGTGGGTTTAGACCTGCTGCGCTTTTTAGAGCAATTAATGCATTAGTATTAGCTGGGTTACCCACCACTAAAACTTTAACATCTTTTTTAGCTACTGCCGCGAGTGCTTTGCCTTGTACCGTGAAAATAGCACCATTGGCTTCCAATAAGTCTTTACGTTCCATACCTTTTGAACGTGGGCGTGCGCCAACTAAAAGAGCAATATCAATATCTTTAAAAGCAATCATTGGGTCATGGCTGGCAATGATTCCTTGAACTAGTGGAAATGCACAATCTTCCAATTCCATAATCACACCTTTAAGTGCGTTCATAGCTGGTTCAATTTCTAGTAATTGCAAAATTACTGGTTGGTCTTTACCAAGCATTTCACCACTGGCAATTCTGAATAACAAACTATAGCTAATTTGACCAGCTGCGCCAGTCACAGCAACACGAACGGGTGCTTTCATAACAACTCCTTGTAGGTTTTAAATAGATTAACAAAGTGTATATTGTAGCAAAAAACTTAGTTATCGGGTAGAATAACTAACTTATAAAAAATAATCAATTAAGGACATCTGAACTTATGCTAATTTACCCGTCGATTAATCCTGTCGCACTAAGTATCGGTCAATTTAATATCCACTGGTATGGCGTAATGTATTTGCTGGGTTTTTTATGTTTCTTGTATGTCGGTAAATGGCGGATTAAACATTATGGTCATCCTGTTTTAATTCCTGAAATGATGGATGATTTTTTATTTTACGGCGCGCTGGGGGTTATTTTAGGTGGACGTTTAGGCTATTGCTTATTTTATCGTCCCGAAATATATTTACTGCATCCCTTGGATTTATTTAAAACCTGGGATGGTGGGATGTCATTTCATGGCGGATTAATTGGTGTCTGCCTTGGTGTTTATTTATTTTCGCGTAAATTAAAATGTAGCTTTTTATTGTTAATGGACTTTGCCAGTGTCTTAGTACCAATTGGTTTATTTTTTGGGCGGGTTGGTAATTTTATTAATGGTGAATTGTGGGGGCGCTTATGTGATCCAAATTTACCGTGGGGCATGCTTTTCCCAGATGGCGGACCATTTCCACGTCATCCTTCGCAAATCTATGAAGCTTTAGCTGAAGGCGTCTTATTATTTGTGATTATGTTGTGGTATATTCGTAAACCACGCACAATTGGGCAAACCTGTAGTTTGTTTGTCATTTGCTATGGCGTAATTCGCTTTGGCTTGGAATTTTTCCGTGAGCCAGATTTATTTGCAACAGCGGTAGTAAAAATTACAGGACTTTCTTTAGGGCAGTTATATTCTATTCCGATGATAATAATCGGTGTGGTATTTTATGTTTGGGCGGGAACTGGTAAGTTTAATTCCGCATCGCTTCAATCTAATTAATTTTATATGGTGTTGTTATTATGTTAATGTATCCTCAATTTGACCCAGTTGCACTTAGTCTAGGTCCAGTTAAATTTCACTGGTATGGTTTAATGTATGTGCTTAGTTTTATGTTCTTTTTATATGCAGGTAAATGGCGGATTAGGAAATATGGTCATCCAGTTTTAACTGAAAAAATGTTGGATGATATTTTATTAAGTGTCGTGATTGGTACCGTAGTTGGTGGGCGTTTAGGTTTTTGTTTATTTTATCAGCCAGCATTTTACCTTGCCAATCCATTTAAAATATTGCAAACCTGGGATGGTGGAATGTCATTTCATGGCGGTATGATAGGGGTTTTTGTTGCACTGTATTTATTTGGTCGGCGGATTAAAAGTAATTTTTTTGTCGTTTCAGATTTTGTGGCTCCATTTGTACCAATCTGCTTATTATTTGGTCGAATTGGTAATTTCATTAATGGTGAATTATGGGGACGTTTTTGTAGTTTAACTTTGCCGTGGGGGATGGTTTTTCCTCAGTCTGGTTCAATGTTACCACGTCATCCATCGCAAATTTATGAAGCCTTAACTGAAGGTGTGTTGTTATTTTTAATTTTGTTAATTTATACTACGCGTAAATCACGTAAGCTAGGGCAAACCTCGGGTGTATTTATGATCGGTTATGGGCTTGCGCGCTTTTTCCTAGAGTTCTTCCGTCAACCTGATTCTTTTGCAACTGGTGTGGTTCAAGCGACAGGCTTTTCTTTGGGGCAATTTTACTCCTTCCCAATGATTTTGGTTGGATTGCTAATCCTGTGGTGGGGCAGCAAAAGTAAAACCAATCTTGAACACTAAGAAAGTTGTTTCAATTAAGCTGGCATTTTGCCAGTTTTTTAACGTCTAAACCCAGAAATAATTTATTAGATTTTGTGAGTTATGGTTGTTAGTGTCAATGCTTTAAAAGATGATTGTGTCGCCATACTAGTTTTATTAAATCTCAATCTTTAATTGTGGAGTGGTGAAAATATGAATAAATTTAAATTGATTATTTTAATGCTGCCTGCCTGCCTGATCGTTGCGTGTAGTAGTAGCTCACTTGGGTATAACTCACAAGGTCACGTGTTAAATGCGCTAAGCGCTGATAATAATTTATTGCTCCAACCTAGCAGTGTTGAATCAGCAAACGCTCAACAAGTGATTGAAATTAATCAATTAAAGAATAGCATTTATGGACTTTTCTTTAAACAAGGGATTTTTGCGGGGCAAGATAATTTAGGTTCGCCAGATTTTAAATATCAGCGTTGGCAAGTTCCGTTGGTAATTGGCAGCATGATTGATGTGAACCGTAATTATTTGGGAGAATTTCATGATTTCTTGCCAAGTTTAGCTATTCAGAGTGGCTCTAAATATCCTGACTATCAAAGTTTTTTGGAGACGGTGTATCGGGTCAATAATTGGGATACCTTTGCTCCTAATGAGCAAAAATTACTTTGTCAGAGCACCGTGCATTGTTTATATATTGATGATCGACTGTGGTGGGTAAATGCTTTTCTAAGTTATGCCGAGGGATTATTGGTGAATAATCCGCAGGATCCAAATTTGGAAAAAATGTTGGATTATGCATATAAAATATTCGTTGATGGAATTACTCGCGATGATTATATTAATGAAATTGCGACACCAGGTGCAAAAAGTGTCATGTGGTTTAGTGGTGTTGGTCAAGCCGCGGAGTATAAATCCACTATTTCAAATTCTCTATATGTCACCGCTGGTGCGCGATTAGCGAAGTTAATTAAATTTAAGTATGGTGAAGATAATTCAAAATACGATTATACACGAGTATTAAAGGATACTCAATCAGTTGCCGATGGTTATTTTTTAGATTACTTTGATAAGTTAAATTCAGATGGTTTATTGATGGATGGTGTAATTACGCGCGGCTTGGATGCGAGCAATAAAGATTCAAGTGGTAAGGTTGTAAACCAAATTTTCACCTATAATCAAGGCGTAGTTTTGCCGGGGATGGCAATTTTAGCGCAGCTAACAGGAAAGACCAAGTATCTTAAGTTTGCCAAGAAATTGGTGGTATCAAGTTATGCATCTAGCTTACAACATGCTGGTTTTTGGGATGATTATGGCTACCAGCAAGCAAATGGTTGGTTTGCAGACGGTGATGGAATTGCCTTTCGCCTAGCGTATTGGCAATATTTTAGTTTGTTCTTGGAAAATTATGATTTAACCTCAGATTTGAAATTTCGTCAATTAGTTGAAGATTTTGTGACAAATAATGCACAACAAATAGTAGTTCGTCCAGTTAATTTAACTAATTATGGCACGTCAGCTTATTTAAAAACTGTAATGAGTCCAAATCATAATAACTTTCCAAATTTACCCAGTGGTAAAGCATACACCAGTTATCCTGATGGTTATTCTGTGCCAGGAACGGCGGCGGCATTGGAATTGTTAGTATTGCAACAGCGTGTACAAAATTTAGTTTACAACAAAAGAATTAATTAAATATATAGAACTTACGCATTGACAGGTATTCATAATTGTGCATATGTTATGCCTGTAATGTGATTGTGTTTTATAAACGCAGCAATAATTTTGTTAAATAATTGTCGCTGCACCTGATACCAATTAGTAATTATTTGTTTGGTTTTCATTATTTCTAATTTGCAAAAGGCTTTGAGTGCACAATAAATATGCGTTCTAATTGCATAGCTTTTGCGAACTTGGAATCTTTCAATATTACAAACCTGTTTAAGTGCTCGATGATAACATTCAATTTGCCAATGTTGATCATGGGCGCTTTTGAAATCCGCAGAATCAATTGAGCCTAAATTCTCTAAATTGGCAACACCCATGATGTAATAGCGGTATGCTTCTTTTAATAACTGTCTAAATACCCGAACATTGCCATATTCTTTAAGATACACAATTTTGCCATTTTCTGGGTATTCTGTCATCTCTGACACTTTTATATAACTGCCTTTTTCTAACGAAATCAAGCGATCTTTTTCTACTCCAAATAAAAAATTTAACCAGCTTTTTCTTACGTGTTTTTAATTCATCAATCCGGAATACCAACTATCGCCAGTTACTTGTCAAGCCACCATTATTAGTACCAACCGAAATTAGACATTTTCCATATACCTCATCTCATACTGCATAGGTGTTAAACCGTTAAATCTGTTATGAGGTCGTTCATTGTTGGTTGTACTCATCCATCCAGAGCTTCACGCGCAGTTTTACTTCGGCTAATGTGTTAAATTCGTAAACATTTAGTAATTCATGTCTAAATGTTCCATTGAATCTTTCACAATAACCATTCTGCATTGGTTTCCCTGGTTGAATGAATTCCCATTGTACATTATTTTCAGAACACCATTTTGCAATGTTATGGCTTCTGAATTCTCGTCCATTATCACTGCGAATCTTAATGGGTAAATTATTTGCTGCTTTCAGTTGATTGAGAAC
>JACCDZ010481210.1_pt1 | contig 151663 bp, 132 predicted proteins | sample 7449551 | NCBI WGS metagenome assembly JACCDZ01 (sample SAMN15323452, study PRJNA562643) | freshwater metagenome | isolation source: river surface water | place: USA:Blue River Watershed | collected 2017-08-18
ACGAAAATAACAATAAAAGTATCATGTTCGGAGTATTCGAAAATTCATTCTTCTCAGAAGCCTTCATGTTAATGGGTGGATATAAATTCGAAAAGAAAGGATTCTATCTTTCGCTAAGAGCGGGAGTGTGTAAAGGGTACAATGCTGTAGATGTACTTTACAGTAACGCAAACCCAGAATATTCATATGAATTTAAAAACTTCAACGTTATCTACAAAGATTGGTCAGTGATAGGAACAATCGGTGTAGGTTATACTTACAAGAAGATGTCATTAGAAGTAGATGTCTTCGGAACGGCCATCGTAGGGGTAGCAAAAATTCAATTAAATTAAAAAAAAACAAAATAGGAGGAATAAAATGAAAGTAATGGAATTTTTAAAGAACAAGAAAAAAGTAACGGAATCAGGTGATGATTTCGTAGAAACAACACCGGATACTATTAACAATGACCCGTATGAATATATGGAAACACTAGTAATAAAGGAAGTGACATTGAAGAAAGAAGACAGATTCCTTTATGATGAGCTAGAAAATCTGGATAGAGAACTTATCTCTGTCCAAGACATGACTACCAAAGAAGGTAAGTTCGAAATGCAAGAACTCATATTAGATAGATATGAAGAAGTCATTAGAATAGCTTCTTCGTACGCTAGACATCTAGCGTTTAATTCTATGAGTGATAGGAACTTTAATCCTGTAATGAAATCCATAAGTAACAGAATCATCTACAGCATTGTTAGACAAACTGTAGTATGGTTTGAAACAAAGCGTGAAAACGTGTCTGTCGAGATAGACATGGTAAGAAAAAATAAAGAGATCATCTCTTTATGGTATAAATATTAAAAACAAAATAGGAGGAATGAAAATGGATTTAAGAATGTTTGAAACGCCGAAAATACTGTTAACAACTCAAGGTGAGCCTAGAATGCTTTTCAGTTCAAAAGAAAACGCTAATATCACAGAGTTATATTTCAAGAAAGACGCAGTTAGTGGTATCGTGATGATATCAGAAACTGGAACAGTATATAGAACAGCAGTAGATGTGGTTGATGAAGAATACATCGCTAAGAGATTCCAGATTGAATCTTCTATAGACATGGAAGATAAAGCGTATGATGAGTTCATGAGCCATTATATGCTTGAAGAAGTTAAAAAACTAAGAAGCATTAATAAGGAGGAATAATGAAAAGAGTACTATTCTACATAGTAAAAGGATTCTTATTTCTCCAAGAGAAAAAGAATCTAATTTTATACGGTACAAAGTACCGTTATAAAAAGTAATAACATAATAATAATAAACGTGCGTTCAATATAATCGTGCGTTTATTTTTTGTAATCATATTATATATGATAAAAGAGTAACAGAAATAAATAACAAAGGAGGTCGAGATGGAGACAATGTTAATAATAGATACGTCGTCGTATCTACATAAAGCGTATCATTCATTCGGTATACGTTATAAAAAGAATTGGGTAGCCATAGGTATAGCTTCTCATTTCAAGAAGCTTATAGAACACTACAATCCTCATTACGTTGTGTCAGCTGAAGACACCAGAGATAATGCTTTTCTGAGAAGAAAGATTTATCCTATGTATAAATCAAACAGACACGGAAATTCGGATTCAGTCATGAGCGATGAATTCGAAATTGCTAGAGAATACATTGAAGCGTCAGGAATTAGACGTATTTATGCGAACGGTTACGAAGCGGATGATGTCATTGCTGCTTTGACTAAAAAGTTCAAAGGTAAAGTTAAGATCATTATCGTGTCAGGCGACAAAGATCTATCTCAGCTTGTGTGTTCTGTTTCGGATGTAGAATTACATCTAAACAACGGCAGAGGATCAGGTGCATTAAAGCATGAAGAACTTATCACGGAAGAAGATGTTATATCCAAGTATGGAGTTTTTCCTACGAAGATACCACTTTTATTCTCATTGATAGGAGATAAAAGCGACTGTATACCGGGGTGTTCGGGTATACACGACAAAGTAGCTAAAGAGCTAGTAAACACATATGACTCATTGGAAGAGATATATGATAATATTGATTCCTATGATGCCCATACTAGGTCGTGTTTAAGATCTAGTAGGGATAATGTGATAGTCTCAGAAACACTAGCTACTCCTCTACCTATACACATCGAGGAAACGCTGGGTGCGTTCATGAGACCTAAAGATATTCGTAAAGTTGTAAAGTTTGGATTAGATGTCGAACCTACAGTTTTAAAGATATTAGGTTTAGATGGATTCACCTCTACACGACTCAGCGAAGAATACTATGCATTAATGAATCTCCTAAATGGAGCAAACAACGCATACTATTCAACCGGAGTAAGTCCGCTCAGTGATGTTGAATTCGATAAAATGTTGAAGGAGTTAGAATCCTTAGAACTTCGTGTAGGGTACAAACATCCTAATTCTCCTACGCAACACGTCGGAAGTAGTTCTTCTAGTTCTAAAAATATGAAACACGCTATACCGATGTTATCACTAGACAACACGTATTCACCTGACGAATTGAAGAAGTGGATGTTATCTGTTCAGAAACAATACAACTCACATGATGTTGTGTTTGAAGTAGAATGGAAATGGGACGGTATCTCACTCTCACTGACATATGATAAAGGTAGATTAACTTCTGCAATGACTCGAGGAGATGGTATTTCGGGAGACGTCATTACAGAGAATGCTAAAGTTCTCAAGAATCTACCATCAGTATTAAATGACCCGACTTTTTCAGATATTATACGTGGAGAATGTATGATCTCTAATGAAGACTTCATTTATATAAATGAAGAAAGAATAAAGCAAGGATTAGACGCATTTTCTAATCCGAGGAATGCAGCATCAATAATACATTCCGGAAAGAATGTGGAAGACGTTAAACAACGCAGAATGTCATTTAAAGCGTTTAAAATAATGAATTCTGCAGTAGATTCAAATTACGACAAACTTCAACTACATGGTCTTCTTTTCGATGATAGTTCAACTCTAGAACTTATAACTGTATCAAATGATATAGATTCTATGATTAATAAGTATCAGTACGCGAGGAATGATTTGGACTTTCCTACAGATGGTCTAGTTGTTTCCGTTGCATCTAAGAAGATACGTGAGGAATTAGGAGATGGTCTGAAGTATCCTAGATGGGCTAAAGCATATAAATTTGACCCGAAAGGAGCTATCACTAAATTAACGGACATAGTGTGGCAAGTTGGAAAATACGGTACACTTACTCCGGTTGCAATAATAGAACCAGCAGAAATAGCCGGAAGCGTTATTTCTAGATCTACTTTGCATAACTTGGATTACATACGGAGCAAGGACATACGCATAGGAGATATGCTTATGGTGGTCAAGTCCGCAGAAGTGATACCTAAAGTATCACATGTTGTATCTCATACGGAAGATTCTAAAGAGGTACGTATTCCTGAGAATTGTCCAGTATGTGGAGGAAACATCGTAACGGACGGAGCTGACTTGAAATGCGAAAACACAGAGTGTCCAGATAGAGTTAAGTCTTCGATGCTGTATGCTGTATCTAAACGAGTGCTGGATATCGAAGGTTTCGGTCCATCCGTGGTGGAATATCTGTACAGCAAAGGAGTCAGGCATATCACCGATGTGCTAGATCCAACAAACACCGTCATCGATGAGATGAGACATGAAGACGGATACGGAGATACATCCGTAAACAAATTACAAGAATCTATCTCGAAAATTAGAAACGGAGTAGAACTTTATAGAGTCCTCGCAGCCTTACAAATTGAAGGAAGCGGTGTAACAATATCTAAGAAGATAGCCGAAGTAAATTCCGTGGACAATATAATTAGCTCTGAGATAGAGTGGAATCCGACTATAGGTAACGTTGCAAAAGGAGCAATCTTAGAAGTGTTACGTTCACCTGACGGAATAAACACTCTAAAAAGGTTTCTGGATAACGTGAAAATAATAAACACGTTAAATAGAAGAAAATCAAACGTACTGTTAGGTAGGTCATTCTGTATATCTGGAAACCTACCGAGTACAAAGGATAAGATAGAAACTCTGATACGTGAGAACGGAGGAGTCATGGTTAGTGGAGTTTCAAAGAATCTATCATACTTAATATGTGAAGATCTTGGTAACTCTAAACCTCAAAAAGCTAAGAATCTAGGTGTGCCTGTAATATCGTACGCTGAATTCTTAAAGATGGTAAAATAAAATGAGGGTTCTTCGGAACCCCCGTAAAACACAGGAGGAAGTAAAATGATTAAGATCAAGCTATGCAAACATAGAAAAGGAGTAAACTCACCGTTTATTTTGGACTACTTAGTTCAAGACAATGATAAAAAATGGTATAAGTTAGAAGTCAACAGAATCGATGGATTAAGTGACATCGATCATAAAATAGTGATCCGTACGGATCGTGGTGAACTTGATACCGGATTGAGCTCAGAGTTCATTCATATGAGCAAAGTTATACCGGACTTAACTAACTTAGCTTTATTAGCTGATAAATCATACATAGACACATTGATGTATGTGTAAAAATAAAGGAGGAATTAAAATGGAATTAAAAGAGTATTTAAAAGGAAAAGGATTAATTATTGGTAAAGATGAAATTACTTCATCTAAAGGAGTTCATGTTAGAATAAATGACACGTTTAATACTTTGTTACCGTGGAAAAATGACGAAGACGGAAAAACTTTCAGAATACCAAGAGAGGAATTCTTCAGATTATTAGGTGGACACATGTTGATGCATCAATGTATCATCTCAGGATGGTACACTGAAGAAGAATATGACTTGGTAGCATTAACAAGTATAGGAAAGCTTGAGACTACACCAGAACTATATTTTGAGTTTTCAGCAGTAAGCGGTGCTATGTATGAGGAAGAGTACATAGAACCTACAAACGAAGAATCAAACACAGCAGACGTGACAACATTAGAGGGATCTATATACAATAAGGAGGAAACAAAATGAATACATACGTAACAGATAAAAGAGCAAGAAGAAAATACAGCAAATCAGGAATTAAGGCTGCATTTCTGGCAAGGAATGCAGATGGAACTTTATTAGATGCAACTCAAGTAGTGAAATCAGTTATCACTATGATAAGAGAGATGGGAATACAAGAAGACATAGACACGGTATTTCTAAAGGAGAAAACTAAAGAGTTCTTTATAACAACTAAAACCACAATTTTCGGTCTAGAAGATCTAAACCCTACTTTCTCTAAAAGAGTGAAGAGGGATTGGACGAATACATTTCATTCGTTCACAATAGGAGTATACACCGTATACACCGATCAATCAGTAGACATCACAGACTTAGTAATGAAAGGTGTCTTTGATGATAGCTTTAAAGGTATAGATTATTGGAATAAAAGAATGATAATACAGGAGGAAACAAATGAAAAAAATAAGATGTAGAATGATGACGTTCGATGCTGAAGGTAATCTCGTAAGAGACGAGTTTCCAGAGATACTAGACACTAGTACTCAATGGAGCATGGTGGATAAAAAGAAAGCTTTTAAGGATATGGAGAACGGTAAGGTTGTGTTCATATTCATCACAACAAATTTGAACACTGAACCGGAAGAAGTAGCTGATAGGTACATTGTGGATCCTTACAGAATCTACGTTTATAAAATAAACGTGAAAGATAAAAGGATAGACCTGGAATACAAAGAAGACAACGGGAACTTTATATCTAGAATGTCATTGAGAAAGAAATTAAAACACTCTAGAGTATTCTACTCATATGATAATGACTGCAATACTCCGTACATGCAATACGGCGATGATGAAGCTGCAATGGTAGATAACATTTATGTGGTGTCAGATCACAGTAGAATAAAAGACATAAGTGATATGTTGAAATTGGTTATAACGACAGAAATAAGAGCACTAGAAAATAAAACTAATGCTTTGTATGATATGTTGGATTCAACTAACGAAGTTATGTATAAAGTTATTCCACATGACATATTACTGATAGAAGAGGAGGATAAAAATAATGATTAAAGAAGTTGTAGACTTATTTGATACACATAAGTCATGTATGAATAACATGTTCAAGATACCTTCATACGAAGAATACGTAGATTCATTAAGAAACAGTCCGTACAAAATAGAAGACATTGAAGCTGTATTGTCTTTAGATATTGCTTCTATAAGTAACGACGAACTTCGTAACTGTGTAGAGGATTGGATTCATGTTATAGAAAAGGTAGCAGGAAACCCTATCGCTCACTCAACAGAAGGGATGAAAAAAGCGTGGGATGCTGTATATCATAGAAAAGAAACAATACTCGCAGTGTACAAGAATATAACGAATACACACGGACACATTGATGTGACAGAGTTCTTAGATACCGAGTTTCCAGATGTGAGAACTTTCACGGAGACAGGTATGTTTAACACACTAGTATCATACTTAGAGAGTAACATAGAGGAGGAAACAAAATGAATGAAAGCTTAGAATTAAAAAGGATAACTGAACAGAGCATGATGGTGTCTAGCAAGATGGAAGAATTGTTCAAAGCAGCAATGGCTTTCCATACATATTATAGTATAGTGAGCGAAGACGGTTCTGAAACATTAAAAGATGTTTCAGAAAACGCAAAGGCAGATTTCAAGAAATTATTCTTAGAAATGGTACCAGAAAGCATGTCTCCAAGATACACTAAAAGAAGATATAAAAGAGAAGGAAAAGAAGACATTGAAGTTACGGACTTCGTAGTATTAACATCTACTACATTAATATTCTTCGTGACTGAGATGTTAGGATTAGAATACGGCGGAATGAACTTAACTCAATTCCAAAAATTAGTAGAGGAAAATAAAACTGATAGTGACATTGCTTTACGTGACGTTGCTGAAGGAATCCATGTTTACATAGATAGAGTAATAAATGCTATGAAAACGAACGTCATCACCGAAGTAGTAAACGGTGAAACAATATTGCATCCTGAAGCATTAATGAAAGTACACTTCAGTGCTGGTACAAATGTCAACGAAAACACCAACCTTAATGCAATGACTAATGCAGTGTCAAGTATTCTTAACTACTGCGTGATGCAGAGTGTTAAACCTGGAATGATACATATCATTGATGACTTATGTAATGTTACCATAGCTAGAGATTATTCAGATATAGATATTTTAGGAATGAAAGACGGTGTTGCTATTGAAAGAAAAAAATGATGCAGAAGATCTAAGTGCAACAGTATTACGAAATAATCTGTTGGATGAGTACAGCGGAGAAAACACGCATGGTAAAGTGATGCCTGCTCATCGTATATTTAAAGAATCTGCTAAAGAAGATTTAGAGTTTCAACAAAAAGAAGATAGATTAAGAAGAATACATACAACCATAGCCAACGCGTCTTTTGAACATATTGAACCTCATGTGTTTACTTCAGAAAATACACCATCTTCTATTGAAGAAACAAAGACAGATGTAAATAGTGAAGCAGCAGCAATCTATTATATTAGATTCCAAAAAACTTTATACGTCTTCAATGAGATTATAGAAATAATGGGATACGCTGATGATATCAATATATGTATTCTAGGAAATACATTGAATATCAAGTACTCCAATGATATATCTACTTCGACTACTTTATTTAATATTAATAAAAATGATGAAGAGTACATACATACCATACTCGAATCTGTAGTATCAATATTAGATACCGCTACTGATATGAAAATATTCAGTAGCATTTTAAATAAAATAAAATAAAATTTAAAATGGGATTCTTCGGAATCCCATTAACTTATAGGAGGAAGTAAAAATATGACAACAATACTATGGAATTTATTATGGGTATCATCAACAGCAATTATATTTTTTATAATAGGAGTTATGTCGGTATCTGTGCCGAGAGCGTATAGACTCGCAAAATTTATAAACAGCAGAGTGAATTCTAGAATAAACTCTAGAATGATGCACAAGATTGAATATTTACTGCACATGTATATGAGCATGATAGTTGAATTAAATGCAACTATTATGGGGATGTATGTCGTGGACGGGTCAAAAAATACAAATCTTTCAGAAGAAGAAAGAGAAGAAATTTCTAGATTAATGGAATTAACAATAATCGCATTATCAGAATGCGGATCAGTTATAAATGAGTTAAAAGGATCGAAAGGTAGTAAAAGAGATATTGAAACAGTATCGAAGTTAGAAGAACTGTACGATAAGACAATATCGTTAACTGGAGTCACAAAATACTTTGTTGAAAAAGGTGATTTTAATGAGTAAATTTAAATGCTTGAACTGCAACAAAGATTTACCATTATATGATTCAAAAAATGCATCTGAACTTTGTTTCAAAGATGGAGAACGTGTATACTGCTCCGCTAAATGTGCGCGTATTCATGTTAAAAAAATTACACCGAAACACGCAGTATGCCAGTATTGCGGTGCTGATATGGTAGTTAAAGCCAACGTTAATACAGGAAGAACATGCGTTCAGTGTTCTAAAGACAAAAAAGCATTAAGGGATAAGCTCAGAAGAGAAAAGGTACGTGATGAAAAAATAGCTGCTGGTACATATAAACAGCGTACTAAGTACACAGTGAGCTTCACTTCTGACACGTGTGTGTTATGCGGTAAAACCGGAAGAGTATCTACACGTTCTAAAAAGAAAATCTGTGTAGATTGTATGCCTGCGTACTCTAAAACATACGCCGGTAAAAACGGAGGAGAAAGAAAGAAATCCAAATGCACTGTAGAAAACTACATGTCTATAATCGGAGACTTGAAAATAGAAATAGCAGATCTAGAGTACTCAGTATCAAAAGCTAAAGAACGTCAAGTTGAATACGTCGAAAATCTGAATTTTAGTAAACTGATGCAGACCGAGACTCAAATAAATGATTTAGAAAAGACAATAGAAATACATAAGAAAAAGATTCTTATGTATGAAAATAAAATTTCTAAGTTAACATTGAAGTAATAAATTTATTTGAGGAGGAAAAATCATGGCAATAATAAAGATAAGAAAAGAGTCTAAAGCTAGTGATCTCAGAGAATTACAGAACTACTTAGATACGCACCCTAAAGCTGTTATAGTGAACAGAAATACTGTAGGTGAAGATGAGGAGATAGAAATCCAGGAATCTGTAGATTTCTTACTATAATAACTTGAGAGGAGAATAACAACAACATGAAAAATTTAAACATTATAGAAGACATAGTGAAAACGATGAACAAGAAAGATTATTCTAGATTCATCAATACAGTTAATCAAGCTAAGTTACCATCAACTATGAAAATAACTGCAGCTTCAATAAAAGCGAATCTTGATAGATTCAAACAATTAAGATTCAAGTTAGAAGCGTCCATTAGAGTACTAGAAAGCATTGCTTCTAATAAAGAGTCGCACTTCAGAGACGTATTAGTGTCTCCGTTGTATCCATGTAATCCGTCCATTAATCCAGACGTGACAGGAAATGCTTACTTCAATAGTATTCAATCTTTATTACTGGTATTGCTAGATAGTAAGCTAAATACTGAAAAATACACAGCAGAAGAATTAGACACGATAAATAAACATGTGTCTACTGCTAGTCTACATGTAACCAAAATTCTAGATGCTGTAAGAAAATAAAAGGAGTCCTTCGGGGCTCCTTTTTTAAATTTAAACAGGAGGAAGTAAAATGAAAATATTAATTAAAGGTTTGAACGTACTAAACGTGTTAGGTAGATGCATAGGGTTAAGCGTATTCGCTGTGATAGTTATATTAACGCTAGTGATACTCAGACATCCTGAAGATTTCTTCTTCGAGATGAAGAAAATAACAAACGACGTGTTAGTATTAGAGAAAAATGGTATCCTTCAAAAAGTAATAAATATAAGTATATCTTTGTCTACTATATTTTTACTAGTTTCGATGATAAAGATTCTCTTCTGAGAGAGTCTTTTTTTTTGTAAAAAAAAAAGAATAACATTAACGTGATGGAGGATGAAAAATATGTTTACTTTCCAAGATATAATCAACACGATAGAAGTTAATTCTTCTCTGTCATTGACGTACTCATCTATAAGAATAATAGAAGAATTAACAGAAAAGAATCCAGATTACCACAAGACGTTACAATACGTTAACTTTGTTTTAAGAAATTCAACTAAACGCTTAATACTTACAATGAAGCCGTTCGATGAAGTTAAGAATATAGAGATACGAATGCATTTAGAAATATTCAGTAGACTCACTTCATATTCTAGAAATCCTATAGAACCGCTACTCATAATGCTAATCAGTAACGAAAAATATAAAAGTTTTATGACTGAATGTGTAACTGAACTATGTCGAGGTAATTACGATAAAGTTCGAGATACATTGGAAGTCATAATCAACAAGGAGGAGCAATGGACAGAAACACAGAATATATAATCGAGGTAATGTTGAATGATATGAGATGTATCCATTCAGAAAAATTATCTAAAAAGGATTTACCGGAACTATACAAAATAAGTAGACATCTTTCTTTTTTGTCAAATGTAATAGGAAATGAATCTTTAAAAATAGAGATTCCAGCTTTAACTAATAATGAATTACAGAACATTGCGTGCGAGTTATCGGATATGAGTATCAGATTCGTACAAACAAGATTCAATGCATTGATAAAGAACATAGAACGTCCAAGAAAAACAAAATTAGCAGTAATAATAAATGGAGCGGGTGAAGTCGGAAAAGACGCATTCATAACAATCATAAAGAACTTAAAACACGACAATCTAGAAGTCATTAACATCTCATCCGTAGATAAAGTCAAACAAGCTGCTCACCTACTCGGATGGGACGGTATAAAGAACGAGAAGGGTAGATCATTCCTACATAAATTGAAAAGCATGAGTGTAGAATTATACGACGGAGCATGGAACTATATACAAACTTCGTTATATAAAGCTAATACGAATTCTATAGTTTTCATTCATATTCGTGAACCTGAAGAAATAGAAAAAACTAAACAACTGATTTTAGCTGGATACGAGGAATATGATGTTAAAACTTTACTTATCACTTCAGACAGAGGTGTCAAAGTAATAAACGGAGCGGATGATGTTGTACACAACTATCAGTACGATGATATCATCAGTAACGACAATGGTCTGGACGAATTAACTATTAAGGCTGAATCGTATATCAAGAAAATATTACCATGGGATTAACTCAGAAGGAGGAATAAATACGATGAATATATTAACAGGAGTGAGTGTCACTCTAAAAGTAACAGAAATGATAACAGAAATCTTAGGATTTGAAGGGGACCCGGAAGACAATAAAAGTATTGTTATAGGAGATCCTGAACTATTCAAACTTATACATCAAGTGAACATCAAGAAAAAAGATTACTCTAGAACTATAAAAGGTATGAATACTCCGAACGGGGTATTGTTGTATATTAAGATAGTAGAGAAAGGTAAAACGATATACGTTGACTTCAAAGAACAACCAGACTGTATTCTAGTATACGATGACAAGGAGAACGTCTGGAAACTTCAAAAGAATACGTCTGACATAATCAATGAAAATGTAATGTCACCACCTCCATTGCCATCTGAATCGAGTAATGTGACAGAACTACTTAGAGATGATAAAGATACCGCGGAAGAAAACATCATGTCACACTTAACAAAAATATGGTTACTGTTATCTCCTGAATTAAGGGAGATACTGAAGAATATGAAGATATAAGCAAGATGTCCTTCGGGGCATCTTTCTTTTTTGCCAGAAATGAACATTGTTGTATAACAATAAACAGGAGGTGAATAATAATGAAAGCTATAGATTACATTTTATTGGACTCGATGTATGGAGATGGCGGTGATACCGGTTTAGGAGGTCTACCAGTAGACATCACTAGTATAGACGAAGGCGATGTTTTAGTTTGTAAAGATGGATTATGGCAAGGAATGAGTGTTGCTGAAATCGTAGGAAACCCTGAACTTGTTAAAGGTGAAGACGGTTTCACTCCTGTTCCTATTTTCAGAACAGCTGATGGAGCAATCTATCTTAAATTTAAGATAGGTCTGGACGCGTACAAAGAACCAATTTACGGTGAAGAAGTAGAACTCATATCTGTACCGAGAACAACGAAATCTATAAACGTAGTCGGAGTAAATTCAGGAAGTTATAGTGATGGAAACGTTATTCCGTCTGGAACTAAAATAGAAGATATCATAGAGAAAATGTTGAAGAAAGTAATACCTCCAACGTACACTTCTCCTTCCTTATCATTGAGTGGATCATCTCCATTCGTAGTAGAAGCTGGAACGGTAAACACTATAACTATCGTTCCAACTTTCATCCAGAATAACGCCGGAAACGTGACTTCATGTAAGATATATAAGAACGGTAACCTAGTTAAAACGACGTCTGTTATAGAAAACTTCGTAGACACAAACGTAGGGATGACTGATTCAAATATAGTTTATAAAGTAGAAGTTTCATACGCAACTGGAGCAGTTCTTAAAAATAACGTAGGTGAGGATTACGCTACTGGTCAAATCCAAGCTGGAACAATCTCGTCTTCGAATTTGACGTACACATCGTACAGAAAAACATTTTACGGAACTAATTCGTCTACAGGAGCAATAACATCTAACGAGATACGTGCATTGAGCGGTTCATCGAATTCAGCTCTTACAGCTGGTAGTAGTTTTACACTGAGTATACCAGTGGGAGCCAAAAAAGTAATCTTTGCCTATCCTGCAAACTTACGAGATATTTCTTCAGTTCAATACGTAGAAGGAATGAATGCTGAAATAAAAGGAGTATTTGGTACTCCGGAAATTATAACCGTCTACGGAGCAAATTCGTACAATGCAATCTCTTACAAAGTATACACGTATACTCCAGCCGAAGCATTCAACGCAACGGCTAATTATAAAATAACTATTTAACGGAGGTTTTAAAAATGTCTACATTATTATTCCCATTGCAACTAGAGAGGCAATATGCAGCACCATTAGATCCGAGTGATGTATTCAATACGACAGACGACATGAATGCGTATTTAAGTAACGCACTTAGATACGCTGGACAAATAGTAACATGTAAAGAACAAGAAGGTAAAATCTTCGTAATGAACAACGCCATGGATGAGTGGAAAGAATATTCTGTCGGAGGAGACGATACTCCAGGAGAGGATGGTTTCACTCCTATTCCAGAAGTAACTACTGATGCTAACGGAGTATACCTTAACTTCATCGTAGGTTACGAAACTAAGCAAGTGGATAACGGTGGCGGAGATATGGTTGATACTCAAGTAGCCATTTACGCGTGGGCTACTGCTGTAAACATAAAAGGAGAATCTGTACCTTCTACAGGTGACGGAGGAGATGTTACTTTCGACGAAGACTTCACAGTAAAAGGAGTATCTCAAGGTTTGTACTCTGACGGGGTTACGATTGGTACTGGTACAAACTTATTAGAAGTGGTTAAGAAGATGTTAACTGCTGTAATAAATCCTACATACGTTGCTCCTACTTTAGCATTCACGACATCAAACACTTTAGTTGTTGAATCAGATACGACTATATCGCCTGTATTTAATACAGTATTCACTAAGAACAACGCTGGTGATCTTACTGCATTCAGAATAAAAGAGAACGGAACAGCTATATTGACAGATACAGCAATAACTTCTCCATACACTGTTACGGCTTATAAGATCGTTGATCAAAATAAAACATACTTAGCTGAAGCTGATTACGCTATCGGAGCGGTTCTTCAGAATAACTTAGGTGAGGATTACGCTACTGGTCAAATCCAAGCAGGAACTAAAACATCATCTTCAATCGTATTCAAAGGAGTTAGAAAATACTTCCACGGTTCTGATACAAGTAGTAATACAGCATACACTACTTCTGCAGAAGTAAGAGCATTGACAGGAGTACTTAATCCTGTAGTAGGAACAACATTTACTATCAGTGTTCCTATCGGTGCAAAGAAAGTAACGTTCGCTTATCCTGAAACTTTACAAGATCCGTCTACTGTAAAATACGTAGAAGGAATGAACGCTGAAGTAAAAGGAATATTCACGAAAACCACAGTATCTGTAAACGGAGCTGAAGGAGGAAACGCTGTAAACTACAAAGTGTTTACTTATGTACCTGCTCAAGCTACAACTGCAGCTATAACATATACTGTAACAATATAATAAGATGGGTGGGTACAACCTCACCCACTCAAATAAACAAGAAGGAGGTTGTTGAATGTCTACATTATTATTCCCATTGCAACTAGAGAGGCAATACGCGGCGCCATTAGACATAAATTCGGTCTTTGAAGATCTAGCGAAGATGAACACGTTTTTGAGCAATCCACTCAGATATGGTGGACAAGTGGCAGCTTGTTTATCTAGCGAAAAAGTTTACATGCTGAATTCAAGTAAGACAGCATGGTTACCGATTGGGGAACTATCCGAAGATCAGAAAACTCGTATAAACACTATTCTGAGAGACGGCGATGGTTCCATGTTCTTATCTAATGATGGAACATATAAAAAAGAAACTAATCCGGACTGGTCTGTGTCTAACGCATCTAATCCGGCTTTTATAAAGAATAAACCGAGTATATTCACACAAGAAGAAATACTCGCTGGATGGGATTATATCTTAAGTCAGATGGCCGGAACTTACGCTAAACAATCCGACATACTAGCTATACCCACACATACCCACGTGAACAAAGGTGTGTTAGATCTTATAAAGGAAGCTAACGATGGATCTCTATCTTACAATTCAAAGAAACTCCTAACAGGAGTGACTTTAGTGAACAATAGCTACACTGTAGATTTCACTTCCACGGAAGAGATAGGAGTAGCAATGAGCGTCGAGGAACTATTGAGTTCTTCAAAAATAAGCATATTTATGGATTCTGAAGCAGTCATAGTAGGCGATGCTTTCGTTGAGATATACGACGGAGACATTTTCTTGTATTCTTTTACATCGACAACATCAGCTTCTAAATTCAATTTAGGAATTAGCAAAAACATTATTGTGAAAGCTAAAGGAACCGTAAAAATAAAATATAACTATACGGCACTAGGAGGTGTTTAGATGAGATTAGACGTAGGAGGTAGTGCTAATTTACCAGTGCTTAAGAATCATCGTATAGTAGAGATAGATGATCATCTATTGATGGATTCTATAGATTGCACACTCGATAATTTTAAACCGTTCCCAATGAATAACGTGAATGTACCTCATCTTCAGGGAGGTATTTCTGTATATCAAACAGTGAACGTCAATAACCCTACAAGAGTAGAAGCTACGTGGAGAAACAACACCATTGAGGCTACTGAACTTGTGGATAATAAAGATCCGAATATTGTGTATAAAGGTTTCACTACATCATACTCTGCTTACGGCACAGGAACAACTGATATGTTCTTCGGAGAATTCAGGAAAGAACCAGATGGAAGATTAGTGTTAGTATCTAATATATCTGGTAAAGATTGTTCGTATAATTGTAGAATATGTGATCAAGATGACGATTACGTATATTTCACTTGGCAACGTCAATATAATGATAGCTCTTCCAACGGGATGAATTACATAGGTATGTATTCAAAGAAGACAAAGACTCATGTATCAAATGCACACACGGGTAGAGCACAGACACACTACATAGGTCAAGATAGGTTATATGCGTACTTCTTCGGAGAATACGCTAACAACTGCGTAATGATTTATGCGTTGTTGAAAAGTGATGCTTCTATAACAACACTGTTCACATTAGATAAGACTGACGCTGGAACGTCAGCGTGGATGAGACAAACTCCGGCTATACGTAAAGTAAGCAATTCAAAATACGAAATATACTGCGTACTAGAATCTAACTCAGCTACACGTAACGTAGGATTAAGTGAACAATTCGTGTTGTGGAGAATAATCTTTGATCTTCCTTCTAAAACAATAACAGGAACAGAGGTATTATTCGAGAATTTAGATAGAGTAGTTCCATTGAAGATGAAAGCATTAAGTACGTGGACGCGTTACCATCATCTTCGTTTCGTAAAGATAGACGGTGTGGATTGTCTAGTTGTCACTGTCACAGATGATAAGACTCAAACAAGTGAAGATCTTGCAAACAGTAGAATATGTTTATTCGACATCACGGGTATTGTCAGTGCTAAGTTATTGTCGGTTACTCCTCTCAGCGATCTATACGACGCTACGTTGTTCTTAGACAATAACAAGACCATCGTAGCCATCACATATGATGGAATAGACGTATACATGTTAGATCACTCCGATTTGAAGTATAAAGTCATTCAGCATATCATACCCGGACCAACGTACATACAATGGGCTGGAGTAGATAAGCTCAGAAGAATATGGCATTCAAGAATGGATCTCAGCGCTCATGTAGATGAAATTCTGAATCCAATGAAGATTGTTGCATCCTACGAGAATGAAGTTAAAGTAATTAATACTAACAAATCGAGCGCGTCATCCCCACTAGGTGAAGACGGGTTTTATCTCGTAGAAGGCGGAGTTCATACGTATGTTGATACTAAAATCACACCTAAGGTATATGGTAAAACGTACTCAACGTACTTAACTAATACGTTACGTGTACACATTCAGGACTTCGATAAGAAAAAATATGCGAAACAAGTTCGTATCCGTTTGAGTTCTAATCATGTATTTGTTTCAAACGGTAAGCGTGACATAGTTGTTACAACGTCGAAAGACTCGTATTTAGAACTTCCTGTTAAAATAAATACACTCGGAGCACTAACATACAATATAGAAATTTTATAGAAAGGAGGAATACTCATGAGTCAAATATTTGATTCAAACAAAATTACTAGTAATCAACAGAAGTTATGTGAAGTAGACGATATCATGATTCTCCATGCTCAACAATACAATAAACATACATGGAAACCCATAAAGAACGCATTCGCAGTAGTGAATTGTGATTCGGCATTTGTTATGGGTACTAGTAAGGTAGCACTTATACCAAACGATACTTGGAATCATTCTATAACAGACGCCACTTGGCACTCCACACAATTAACCGATTCGGAGGATAGTAGTATAATATACAAAATAACCCCACGTGGGAATGCTGGTACAGCTACGCATTCAGCAGTCACTAAATTTAAAGTGAACGACGATGGTACACTTACAGTGTTAGCTAGGTACAATCCAGCATGGACAACGAACGAACAGTGGCAATTCTTAGGACAAAGTAAAACGCACTTATTCGTACGACATACAAATTCATCAGCTGTAACCACATCAAATTACATCATGTATGTCCCAAAAGATCTAAGTGGGAATGTTTCTCAGAGTAATGCTGCATGGCATGTTAATAAAATAATAGAATCAGAAGCGTACTTATTCCTGTTCTTTGAAACTACGAATAATTTTTATCATTATGATTCGTATAATAAAGGAACATACACGAATACGACACTGTCGTCTATAGATCTTATTGATGGTGTAGGATACATGACGCAAGTAATAACTGATTGCACGTATAACGTCAGCGGAACAACTTACGATTATTATCATCTCATTGATGGGGCTGGAGCCGGAACATCTAAACCATATACTCCGACGATGAAGAAGATGACTGTAGACACTACTACCGTTACGTACTCCGCCATCGCAGATTGTACTATTGATTTTTCTAAAGTAGACATTTCAGATTTTAAACCTCATGGTTCGTATGACGCCAGACAACGTACATACGATCTTAAAGGTATAAAGATAAACAATGAAGATTACATACTCATAACGTTACTTAGTAAGAATTATCTTCATACGACTGAAACATCAACAACGGGTGGAGGAGTCGGTCCAAATGCCGCATATACTTATCTTCTTAAGAAGACAGGAAGAACCTCATTTGAATGTGTTTCGTACTACAAACACCCTACGGCAATGGCCGGTATTCTGTACGGAGACAACGGTACCACAATCGTACTGGGTGCTAAAAATAGAGTTCAAATTCTATCTATAAATTCTTCAACTTTACAAATAGAATTAAAAAGAAATATAGATATATCTGTACCACAAGTACAAGCGATCGGAATGGATTCCAACGACAATATTTATTATCAGACAACAGATACAGCTATAGAAAAGATAGATTCTACAGCAGGTGTAACAGTAATCATAAACTATGAAAAAGAGTACTACGAATCACAGACGCTAAACGAAATAACAACGTACATGGAAGTAGGTATTCAAGACATTTTCGGAAGGTACAGAAACGCGAATATAAAGATACGTCTGATAGGAAATCAGACATTCGATGACGGTTCTAAGGTGAGAACTATATCGACTTCGAGCGGAGGTCTAACTAACGTTTCTGTAATACTTAAAGGAGAAGGTTTAATAGACTACGCGTATACAATAATAACTTAAAAACGAGGAGGATTTAAAATGCAAATTTTCGATTCAAATAAAATAACGGGTCCTATATCTAGAATGATAGAGACACGTTACCACAGAATAATGAACGGATTAGTACACGACAAAGAGACGTTGTCTCCTAGAACCATGAAATTCGCTACACAATCTAAGGGGTGTCCTGCTGTGCCGAACGCCAAGAAATGGATAGCATACTATCCAGCAGTTAACGGTATTTTCGAGTATCAACAAAATGGAGATTTCTTTGTAGACAACGTTGATTCTACAATCACATATATACCTATAAATATGTGGCATAGAGGAGTTACTAACGTGTACTCTAAAGTCGGTATATTAAAAGTTAGAGAAACAGCATCTACAATAGAAATACTAGGTGTAGGTGAATGGGCTCAAGCTACAACAGATGCATACATAGAAAAAATATTACACCAAAATGACACATATATTGCTGTACTTATAGGAACATCAAATACAAACAGATTTTATGTACAAAAAGTAGATAAAGCTACGTTATCTACTGCTACAACGCTATTAGACGTGGGCGTGTCGAAGTCGTTCGATCACATAGGAAACAACGGAACAGCAATGCTGTTTATGGATGAGACATTGGCTACAGCTGCCGGAAAGTGGACACTGAGAATAATAGACATCTCAACTGGCACAACTACGACTGTAGCATACAAGACAGGATACACTTCAGCTCTTTCAATGTATCCTACTACTCCTGAAAAAGTTAATGATACAACGTACACTCAGTACAGAGCATTAATTAGTCCGACTTCACCGTACAACTTGGAGATCTACAAACTAACATACGATCTAACTAAAACAACTGTAGCTGCTTCTACAGCACTTGTATCAAGTGAAGTGAAGTTATCCTCTACAGATGCTAACTGGTTACCTGCGAATTATCTAGCTGCTTTGAAGTTATTCAAAACTACAGCTAGTAATGGTAAGAAATACCTTCATGGTGGAAAAGTTCAAGCGTGTGTTACAACAGCATTAGCATACGGTAACATCATAACTTGGGAAATAGTAACAAATGAAGGAGTAGAATCTTTACGTTACGTTGGAACGAGTTCTGTTGCTTCAGCTGCATTAGTACATGGAATGCTTCCACTTAACAATGGAAGAACAGTTTTAGTTATGACTCCAGCCAGTACAGTCTTCTTAAGATTTAACGAGACAACTGAATTATTTGAAGTTGCTCAAGAGGTAGCTAATGCTCCATTAAGCATAGCTGCGGACGACAAAGAAAATATATGGGTTACTAAAAGTGACTTCAGTGTAGAATTATACAATTCAACATTCTCGAATAACGTTATACTTGCTGAAGTTGGAACTATACCTTCACCATTACCATCAGAAGGATATGAACACACAATTTCAGTTAAAGCTTTAGATTACTTAGGGAATAGATTGGCTACTAATGTTACATTGAATATTGGAGGAACCAATGCGGTATTCTCATCGAATAGTTCTAAAACTTTAGTGGTTGCTACTTCTACAGCAGAGGACGTTAATGTTCTTATAAAAATAACCGACGGTGGACCACTTAGAGTGACTCCTTCAGCTATTTAGGAGGTGAAGATGTATGGCTTTCTTCATACAATCTAATTTAAACTTAGAAGTGATAGCTCCTCATAAAAAAACAACGGTAGTACAATTTAAACGGGAATCGGGACTGAATGTCCCTACCGTTTATAACACTATTCAAAGAGATGTTATACAAGAGAACGCACCATCATTCATGAATCTAAATAAACCGTTGATAGTGAATGTTGACAAAAATAATGCTGAATTGAAACAATCAATGTTTTCAGAATTGAAACAAGACACTCTCAATAATGGTCTATGTGAATTAGGGGGATTAGTTAGTACGAGTAAACCTATATTCATTAATGTTGATTCATCTAGAAAAGTAAGCCTTCAAGAATATGGTACCTTGAGTAGTGCAATTCTACCGTATTATTCGTTATCAACTTTACATATCCATATACCTTACTCTACTACACAAATACAAGACATCTTATCTAAATCTAAAAGAACATCGTATACTCCTTTAGTAATAAATGTGAAGAAAAACACATCGACATACTTCTTCAGAGAATACAATACTAGTTTAGCTTATGAATCTAAAACGACTGTTCCATCTACAAAAAGAGATCCTCTCACGATAAACATTAAAAAGAATACTCAAACGGTTTTCTTATATGAGAATTCGTTCAGTACGGCTGATAAAATCATCACTGCCATGACGAATAAAAAAGAATACGACGCGTTAGTAGTAGACATCAATGATCAGGAGATAATAGAGGAACAGAGAACTGTATTTAACGACTTAGTCATGTACGTTGATACGATAATAGAGGACGATAATACAGTGAAATCATTCGCTCCTCTAGAGATAGTTGTGGAAGGAAGTACTTCGTCTTCAGTAGGAGATTCTACTGGTTTAGAAACTCTAAATGTTGAGATGCAGAAGAATGTATTCTGTAGATACACATATAAGTTCACAGACACGTATATAGCTTCAGTTAGCGGATTACCTTCAGGTATGTCATATAATCAGCAATCAATATTCGGCTCGGTTAAAGTGGCGGGAACGTATACTTGTGTTATGAGTTTACAGAACGGAAACGATATAGGACTAACTATACGTATTTCTGAAATAACACGATTACAATAAAATAATACATCACATGGCGCTTCGGTGCCATGTATTAACATTCTAATAAAAGGAAGGTGAATGATATGGCTTTAATAGACTACATAAACGAAAACAAGAATAAATATTTTAACTTAGTTGATCCGGATAAAGATATTCTGAAGGATCTAAAAAACGAGGATAGCAAAATAAAAGACGAGTTACAAAAAACTAAAACTGATCTGATAGATATGATTAACATTTTCGCAGGAAAAACGTACGGTGGACTGTTGACGGAAATAAGTGCGGCTGTAGGAGGATATTACTACAAAGATCCTGCAGTCAACAAATATTTCATCTACGATGAACTAGCTGACGATGATATCGTGAGTGGAACATGGAGTAATCATGTTGAAGACTCTAAATGGATAGAGTTTTCTTTAAGAAATCAAAGTAAATACGACATCCAAACTGTTACGAATGAAACTTCTATAGATGTATCTACGTTAATAACAGGCTTCGAATCGGACATCAATTCATTGAATGAGTTAATGACATCTTTGCGTACGGATGTTGATGTATTAATGCAAGAAAGAACACCTGTAGGGGATGTTATCGTTGGTTACTTTCCGGAAGACACAGTTTACGACAACTACATAGATCCGGATGGTTCACTATTATTAGTGGAAGATTTCCCTGAATTATTCGCTAAGCTAGGATATAATATAGGTGGAAGCGGGAAATACTTCAAAGTATTTGATCTGAGAGGTTCGTGGATTCGTATTCTAGATATGGGAGCCGGTATAGATCCCGGAAGAATAATGGGTTCTTTCCAAGCAGAACAACTCTTAGCACATACACATAATGGTTCTACTGAACCTAGTGGTGCGCACTTCCATAAAATATACATGGGTGGTAATGGAGAAAACGAAGGAGCAGGGGTTCCGTCTGATTCAGATTCATACATTGGAACAGTGTACAATACTACTGAAGATGGAATACACAACCACACGTTCGTAACAAATTCAACAGGTGGAACAGAGAACAGAATGAAAAACGTAGCTTTAAGAGCATTAATAAAATATAAGTAGGAGGATGACCATGACTATCATAGAATTAATAAATTATGGTTTAAATAGAAATGATCCATTAGACTTACCGAACAGCCCTCCTATAGAAAATTTACAAAATGAAGATAACGAGATGCATGACTACGTGGAAGATATGTACTCTGAAAGCATATTGTCGTTAGAAGCTCTGAGTGGTTTAAAATACGGAGGAGTCATTCAATCCCAAGAGAAGATAGACGGTAATCATTTCTACTTGGATAAATACACTGTAGAATTTTACTTCTATAAAAATCTAGGAGACAATGAGGTACAAGGTCCGTTCGACGAACTTAGTTACAACTGGATACCGTTCAAACTAGGATTAAATAAGTTATTCTTATACGAAGGGTTCCCTGATATTTCTACAGGATTACTCAGCATATATAATCAAATAGAAAATTTGAAGAAGAGATCTCAACGTTTAAAAAACGACGTTAATTATCTTACATCTTCTAAGTATCCCGTAGGAACTATCATTCATGGATACTTTCCTGAAGACACAGAGATAGAAGGATATATCGATATTTCTGTCGGTATGGTTTTAAAAACTGATTACCCTGAACTATACGAATTGCTCAAGGGATCAGTGTACGAAACTACAAATTACTTCAGGATACAAAACATTGGAGGAAGAACAATCCGAATAAATCCAGAAACATTAGGTGTACTCGAAGAAGATACTCAGATGTCGCATACGCATTCAGGTACGACGAATGAGTCGGGAGTACACAACCACACCATTTACATGGGTGGTAATGGAGGAGACGAAGGAGCAGGAGTTCCATCTGATTCAGACTCTTCAATGAATCTATTATACAAGACTCCAACATCAACCGATCATGAACACGAATACATTACTAGCTCAGTCGGAGGAACGGAGTTCAGATGTAGAAACGTAGCTCTGAGAGCTTTAATAAAATACAAATAACTTTAAAGGAGGTCAGCAATGACTATTTACGGATTTAACATGAATTATAAATACACGTCACAATACGTAGCAAAAGAGAATCCAGTTAGAGCAGGATCGTATCTTATCCCTGCATACAGAACAGATATAGCACCGCCTGTAACTTCAGAGGATGAATTCGCCGTATTCTACACTAACATAGAACACATCGGAGATAGCTCGATAGATGGTATAGAATGCGGGTGGAAAGTATTCAACAGTAAAACTAGTATCTTAGATGATGGTGTATGGAGAGTGATGACAGAAGAAGAAAAGAACGCTTCTAAAGTAATTACAACTTCTCAAAAGTACAACTCGTTAGGTATAAGTGAGGCTATACAGAACGCTACTTTGTTTGTTTCAGGATATCACTATGCATCTTCTACAAATGAAAAACCATACAAAGCTATATCATCATGTACCGGACCACTGAAACATCCTAGAGCAGAAGTATTCGAATACTCGTCATATGAAGAAAACTTGAGATACATGGTGTTTTTATCTAAAGTGATAGAAGACGTATACACTATATCCGAGACCGTTCTTTATAATGAAGAAGAATTCTCTGAATTATTTTTCTCTAATCCCACATTAATCAAAGAAGACTACGGTAGTGGGGAGGCGTACGTGTTCATGGAACGCACTGAATACAGTGCTCTATCAGGAAAATACTTCACGTTCGATAGAGTTAACGGAAGCGTATCAGTTACTGAAAATTCCGTGTTACGAGAATTAGGAGTACTTCCTCCTTCCAGAGAACAGATTTACGAGCAATCAGCTCCATTTCAGTGGTACATAGAAACCACTAAGCTGAACGCTAGGAAGGAAGAATTAGCTGAAGAATTATATAATTACAGGATCAGCGTACAAGAGTATTACAAAGTAGAAGTGAATGGAATAGTATTCAGACAGAGATGGACGGAATACGACTACGGCAGGATGCTCGCTCAAATAAACATAAATGACGATGATTACATGTTAGCGTGGAGATTCTCAGGAGTAGATCTTACACAAACTACAATGATCAGTATCTCTCAATTAAGAGATATCTATAAACAAGGAGAGTACAACGAAACATGTTGTTCCTTAGCACAATATCTAGTATACTACAAATTACTTGGATTAACTGATACGACAGATTTCGATCTCAAAACTGAGTTTGATAAAGACTTAGTATTCGTTAAAGAAAATTACGAAACAGTTGTTGTTAGTTTAAAAGAAACATTCACCGAAATTATAAACTCTAAAAATAATTCAAATACCTCCACCGACATATCTTCATCAGAAGAAACAACAACTTCAGAAACTACTGAAACTACTGAAGAAGTAAAAACTGAAGAGTCTGTATCCGAAACATCTTCGTCAGAAGAAACAACTGAAACATCTTCAGAAGATACTAATGGTTCAACATTATAATAAGTCGGAGAAGAAAGGAGATGAGTGAAATGGAAATTAAAGAAAAAGATTTAGGAAAAATATCAAGACATATCAAGCTTTTAAAGATGTTCTTGGTATTCATATTAGGCGTGACGTTATCTGTAGGGTATCTGCTTATAGAAATGAATGATGAATTAAAAACTCAAGTCAATGATATAAGAGGTAGACAAGCTGAGGAGTTACGTTCACAAATAATGAAAATCAGTGAGGACGCTAGATTAGATGGACAGAATAAAGTCGATCAGCTTAATCTAGAAGTGACGGAAGCGTATTCTATATTAGAAAAAGAACAATTATCCAAAGACGTAGAATCATATTTCAACGGAGAACAAGCAGAAACACCGTTCAATAAAATCATGTTTGACTACGCTAAAAATAAAACGTTTAACGTAGATAACGATAACAATGATCCGTTCGAAGTTACGTTGGAATGGTCATATACCGATGGTAGATGGATACCTATCATAATGGTTAATGGTGATTTTTCTATAAATTGTTTATCACCTTTCCCAAGAACTATATCAGAAGAAGTAGTAAAACAATTTGCTAAAGGTCTTGTACACGATGCGTTATATAATGCTGTCGTTCGAGGAGAAAAAATGACAATTTGGTCGTTTAACCCTCCGACTTCTACAAAGTATACTTGGTATCATGAAGTAGAGAACATGCAAGAAGCTAACTTAGATATCTTAATAGAACTGTATAAGAAACACGATAACAACATAGAAGTCTTACGTTCATTCGAGTTCTTACAAGCCACACCTATTAATGCCACAGCTGATATTCTAGGCAACGACAGAGTTGTCGGTGGAAGTATGACCAACACCAAGAGTAAAATGATTTTCTATTTTAATAATTTCAATTATAATGAACAAGTGGCATCATGCTACCCTGAATTCAAATCTAAGATTGAAGCATATGATGCTGAAGTTAAACGAGTCATAATCAAGAATATTCAAATGAAACGTTTATATCTATTTATAATGGTTATAAACGTCATACTGGTAGTAATATTCTCTGACTCAGTGAACACGCATAAAAAAACGTTTTATGTAGATCACGAAAATATATCCGAAAAGGAGGACTAAAACATGAATCAAACATTGTTGATAACTAACAATCTTGACCTTCTATTACAAGTTTTCTTTGATAGATCGCTCATCTTTGCTATCTTATTCACTTTGCTTGTTGGAGTCGGGGCAATCCGTAACTCTGTGATGGATAAAACGTCTTCCTTTCGCGAAGTTCTACATATCGCGTTATTTCTATCAGTAGCACTAACCATAGCGGCTCCATATTTCATGAAGAAAGTAGGATTTTATTACTTCCTCTACATTATGGGAATCGGGCTTATTCAGAAGGAGACTTTATTCATATTGAAGAAGTACGTTCTTCAACGTGTAAAGAAATTCTCAGGTCTCGACAATTACGATGAACAAGCCGAAATGAAAGCAGTAGCTAAGAAAAAAGAAAAAGACGTCGATACGTAAAATATCTGTACAGAACAATCTCGGAAGGAACACGTAAGTGAGAACATCTCAACAACACTCCTAAAATATACCAAGGGGAGATATCACATGGAAAACCAACAAATTCAAAAAGAAATACTAAACGCAGCATCAATATCACAATTTGCGTATAAGAAAGAGAATCAACTCCTTTTATTATACACTAATCCTGACGGGATTATACTAGAAAAGATAAAGTATTTTGACGTCGACGACACTGAATCAGTAGTGTATCATGATGATACGAATTCAACATTATACGTAGCTTTCAGAGGAACATCATCTTTAATGGATGTTTTAACAGACATTAATTTTGGATGTTCCCAATTCTACGGAATGAAAGCACATAGAGGGTTCGTTAAAGCGTATAAGAAAATATCATCCGCAATAATGGAAACTGTTAAGAACGCTATAGCGGATGAAAAATTAAGAACCAATAAGGTCGTATTCTGCGGACACTCATTAGGAGGAGCGTTAGCTAACTTAGCTTTTTATCATGCGGTATCTTCATATTCTAATATTTTCAGAGATTCAAATGTGACGTGTAAACTCGTTACATACGGATCACCTAAAGTATTTAACGCTAGACAAATGAACTCTGTTGTGTCAGATATATTTTTAACGCATGCAGTGAGATTAACTCACGGAGACGACATAGTCACTACACTACCTAAATACTCTTCGTTCATGAAAAAAGTATTCGGTATAGAATATATACATCTTGGAGAACATTTAGGTGTAGGAGAATATCCAGATGGCAAAGATGCATTCAGCGAACATTCGTTAAAAACGTATATAGCGACGTTATCTGAAAATATATTAGTGTGAAGGAGGTTAAGATGACTAAGAAAGAACTAAAGGCGATCACAGACAGAAACATAGCTGAAAGAAGAGAATTTAAAGAAAACATGAATAACTACATATTTCTTTCACAGGAACAATCCAAAGTCACTGTTAAGATATTAGTTACGTCTGCGGACATTTCAGCTAATCCTAGCGATTATGTGTCTACTTCTGTAAATCAACCTAGACTTATTGCAACTTTTTCTACCAAAGAAGAAGCAGAAACAGCGGTATCTTCTAATGATTTCAGCGGGGCTCAATCACTGATGACATACACGTATCCTGCTAAAGATAAAACATATATAGTAGAAACAATTTAAAAAACAATCGGAGGTAACAAATGAAATACCAACATATCTTATTTGAGAATGTAAAGACTGAAGAAGAAATAGCGGAAATTAAAAAGACGTTAGAATTCACAATTAAAGCGGTAACACCGAATATAGAAGAGATTCTATACGTGACTGAAGACGACATGGCGTCGTTGAATGGAAAAATAAAAGTACACTTCACTAAACAATTATTAGAACAAGGATTAGTTAAGTTAGAGGATACTAAGTATCCGACTGATCTAGAACCAATACCAAATTTAATGACTCAAGAAATGATAATCAAGATCAAGGAAAGTCCTAATTATTCTGATGAAGATTTACCAGAAGTAGTGACTCAAGAAATGATCGACGAAATAAAAGAAAGAAACAGAATCAAAAGTAAACCATACAATGATTTCGCTGAAAAGTTATCAGCAATAATGAAGTATTCTAGAGACACATTATTATTAGTTGTGGAGTCTTTAAAAACTCAACTTAAATGGTTTTCGGTAATAAGTAACAATGCGTATCACATGACTAATATAAATTATACTGATACTGATTTAATCAAAGTATTCGTTAATATGAGTAAACGTTTAAAAGTATACGATACGACTTTACATATTCCAAACGACGAGACAGAAGATAAGTTAAGTGCAATAGACGTGCATTACTGTGCTGCTACAGAAACCATCGGAATGACAAATTGTAGAATGGGAGCTCCTATAATTGAAGTATACATATCTAACCCGATGAAAGATAAAGACGGTAACGATGTTAGAGGCTATCATGTTATTCAAGTATCTTATGGAGATGCTGGTTCAATGTATGATGATATCATCATGCAACTAGCAGATATAGCTGAATACGATAGAATAGAGATAGCAATAATAAGATCGAAGGACACACCTCCTGAGGTTATTGAAGTTAAATCTTTACTCGACTTAAAGACTAGAGTATTCGCCATGCAAGCAGATATGCGTTGGTATGGGTTAATCGAATCTACTGATATTTAGACAAAAAAGAAAGAACCCCTAGGGGTTCTTTTTATTTTACTAGAATGAACGTTAGTTCACTCTCGTTCAATCTTATTGTTATCTTGTCTTCGACGATATCAATTACTTTAAATAGTTCATCGTTTGATATCGCTATAGCAGAATTTATCAACTCTGTTGTATTTGTAAGAGGCGTGAATGGAATATTCTCCATCGCTTTTTGAAGAAATGCATTTAAAATATAGTTTCCTATTTTCTCTTCACTGTCTCCTTCTTCTATATTTTTTATAGGTTTATCCAAGATATAGTCCTTTGTAGGTTCACTTAATTTGTTTTTCCCGTAGAAATGAAGTTTTATTATTCTTGTCATGAAATCATTTTCTTCCTTGAAGTTGAATAATCCAGATTTTTTTGCTCCTTCTTTTTCTGTTACTTCTGTTTTTTCTTCATCGATCTTTTCTATTTCTTCTTTTATTTTTTCTGCTGCTTTTTTTGCTTCTTCTGGTTGTTGTTCTTCTACTACTTTTTTGTTTTTTCCTTCTTCTTTTGCTAATGCTTCCTTTAAATTCATACTCATTGTGTTTCCTCCTGTTATGTTAAAGAGTATAGTAATATTGCTATTCTATATCTTTACACTATTATGATATATAATTCGTGCTTATATAAATTTTAGTGGTTCAACATTATACTATATTGACAGGAGGTGAAGCTTCATGAAATTAGTATCAGTAAACACCACAGTAGATGATGCGTCTACTACATCAGACATAACAGAATCTACTGCAACCGAAGCAGCAGATCATATGTTCTCAGTAGATGAGTTCGGAGAAATTATAAAGTTAACAGGAGCGAATAAAGATATATACGAAGCAGTAGCGTTCTTATTTCAACCTAGTAGTGGATTATTAGAACTAGGTTTAAGTAGCTGGTTATTGGAAGCTAAACTAGGAATACGAGATGACAATTCTGTAGTTTCTGGTGAAATGGGAGATCTCTTAACCGCATTACAGAACGGAGGACTGGACACGATCACTAACGTTGAAGCCGTAAGGGATTCTAGCGAGGAAGGAACGTGGGTCATGAAATTCACTGTGGTGGGAGGAGATTCATTCATAATAGATCCTTTCGTTGTAGCGGCACTCAGATGATACATGAGTCCTTCGGGACTCATGTTATCTGCAAAAAAAAAGACCACTCCCGAAGGAGTGTATCTTTTTAAAAGTAATCTTTTATATTTGTGACCACTCTAGAATCATCGCTAGTTCTCACGAATATCACGCCAGTTTCCTGTATTATCGGAGCCAACAATGAATCGAAAGTTCTAGTGAAAGAGTTAATGTCCACGTATTGTTTTATGAACTCAGGCACAACTGTTGCATCTAAAGGTAAAGCTATCTTCTTAAATAAATTAGAAGGATTAACTGTAACTTTATTGAATATTGCTTTGTATCTCACTTTAGGTCTAGAATTAACCAAGCCTTCTTTGTTGAGTTTTCGTATTAATAAATGTGTATTACCCTTCTTAAGTGCTCTGAATCTAGCAGATTCTTCTTTGTTTAAAGCTTCCCCTCTTTCTTCTTTGAGTACCACATGTATGTCATCATCATTATACGCCACATGAACTTCTTGTTTAGGTAACTTAATGAGTAATTTGAAGTTACTATCTTTCCACATATCTGATGATACTTTATAGAAACTTCCAGGGTATCTGAACTTAGTGTAAACATCCATTGCGAGTTGTTCGTAATACATACGCTCAGCATGAATCTCTTCATATAATTCTTTAAACATCGCATCTAACATTTCTCCTTGTACGTATTCCTTCATTATACTTTCAACACGGAACTCGTATTCTTGTATCTTAGTAACTATATCTCTATTATATTTACCAAACTTGTTCTTCAAAATATCTTCTGATAAATCGAACTCAAGATCTTGTAACATCTCAGGAATAGCTACGAATAGTCTGTTACATGGTAACGTGAAATTCTTTTCTATGAATTCTAATGCCATAGCTGATTTCATTGATTCGAAGTAATGAGGGTATGTCGTTTGTAATTCGTCCATGTCCACGTTTAAAGGTATAACATAGAATAATGTAGGTGGTATTATCTTATTATCTGGATACAAACTATTATGGAAACGAATAGCTTTAACACGGTGTTCAGAATCATCCATGTTTTCTAAATCGTCGGCCAGTTTCAACGAATTGTAGTATTGTAAACCGTTATCAGTATTAACTATACTTTCCAACATAATGTGTTCTTTCATGATCTTATCCATGATATCCATAATATTCATATCTGGTTCAAATAACATTTCAACAATGTCAGCTGCGGAGTCTCTTACTGATTCATTGTTTCCTGATTTCTTAATAGATACTCCTTTGAATTCGAACTTCGGTTTATCGAAAACCATACCTTCTTTAACTATCATTCTAGCAATGTAATTTTTCTTAGATGAAGTTATGAATAAGTCAGAGAAGTAGAATTCATTTTTCATTTCTACATGGAAGTGATTTTGTTCAGGCATTTGTGTATACCATTTATATCTATCCCACGTAGCTCCAACGTATCTAGCTATCATATACGTAGCTAAACTTATACCTGTGATCTCATCGTATTCTTCTTTCTTAGAATTATCACCGTAGATCATGTTCTTTTCCAATGCCGGAGTGATATGTTCCAATATACCATCAACCAATATCATATTAGAGTCAGTATCTACTACAGAAATAACATATCTATCCATAGCATCGAATGTTTCTAATTGTGATGCTGTATACTTAGAACTATCTTCTGAGTAATCGTAGTCATACCAGTAGAATCCGAACACTAATTCGTCCATGATTGTATCTATCTTGTCGAATACAGGTTTACATTGTGCAGGATATGTGTAACAATCACTGAATATAGCAGCTGCCATAGGTATCTTTCTACCCTTAGAATCCAACGTGTTAACTAATGGGAACTTTTCAATAAAATTGTCATTCATTATTCCTATGAATATTTGTTGTAAGTCGGAGAAATACTTTGTTTCTACAAAGTTCTCTAAACTATTCTTGAAATATAGACGTTTTATAGTTAGGTCATCTTCGTCATTCAACATGAATCTGACTAACTCTATGAACTTCTTATTACGCGTACCTAATGTCAAATGAAGCAATACTTGTTCTCGTGTGATAGTTATCTCGTCTAAGAATGACATCGATTCACTGCTAAGTTTTTCTTTCTTCAATTGCATTATCATGTGTTTCAATGCACCGACGTTTCTGAATCTATAACGTCCTATTAATGCTTCCGAAGCTATACCAGACAACGTTATAAGGTTTCTACCTCTACATGTAATGGCTCCTCCAGTTGTCCTGTTAAAGAACTTCGAATATTTATTATTCTGAACACCGTAAAAAATCGTTACTTTCATGTACTTCGCTACTAGTACACAGTTCTCTTATGAACTTCCCGACCATTACGATCGGATACAAGACTATATCATGATCTACGAGAGATCTTCTGCTTTTCCATTTAAGGGGATCTCACCCACTCCAATCACTTGAGCCGTACTCCTGATGTGGAATCTCACCACTCGCCACGAGGATAGTCGTTGAACGACCTAAAAAGGTCGTGCTGATTGTACATTTTGTCATAAGTCTCATCGGGAGACCTGACCGTCTTCTTAAGGAACTAACATGAGTACTCTCATCAGAGGTTAGCTTTTATTTCATCCTGTGACATCTGACGAATTTGTGTCCACCCATTACGGAACCTTACGGTATCGTCAGCCATTAGCAGTTTCCAGCTTTTAACAGAATCTTGCGCACACTATCGCTAATATACGGAACCTTTGATTCATGGCTAATTTAACAAGTTCTTGTATCGTGTTCAGTCTTCCTCCTACTACAGGATCTCCTTCAGCTAGTTCAGCGTTAGCCTTCTTCTTAACTACGCCTCTACGTTCTTTAAGAGCTGCTTCTATACGAACAGCTGGAGATACGTTGTTCGGGTCAGATGAGAAAATTTGACCTTCTTCAACTAAGATGAGCATTTCACTGTAGAACTCATCTATGAACTCAATAAGATTTTTCTTTTCATTAGTATTACGATGAGTATTAACTATATGAATATACATCTGATTGAATCTTGAGTCGAACATTTCAGAAAGTTTTTCTTCAGTCAACAAGCCAGCGTCGTGATGAATATAGTTTATCCATTGTTTCTTAAAAGATTCGACAGAACCCAGTTTTATTTTTTCTAACACAAAAGCATCCTCCTTTGTTTTTTAATTTCTTACATTATCATAATATATAATGAGAAATAACATTATAGTATAATGTTGATCAAAATAATAGGAGGACGTATAATGAGTAGACTTAGAGGTATAATAAGCGTACAGAACGATATATTAGAAAGCATCACACCGGACGCAGATAATTTAGTTAACGTTTCGTTATTGACAGGTTTCTGTCAAAACAAAGGTATTTCAGTATTAGAACTAGATAGAGAAATTCTGGAATCTTTTAATATTGACATTTCGAGAGTAGCCGAAATGACGGAGATATTAGAGAGTACGAACGATGTCACGGACGAATTGAGTAAGATGAGAACATTCAATGAGGCTAATCCGTTGCTAACATTATTCAGTATGCACAGAAGAGGAATGGATGAGAAAGCGGCTCGTATACAAAGAATATATTTAGATTTCTGTGAATCTATCAATAACATACTAGAGGAGCATCCTGAGATAATGGAAGCTAATCAAAAGCAGATAGATACAATCTACGAGGTTTTCAAGTTGGCTTCAAATAAAAAATAAAATAAGTGGATCCGTCAGGATCCATATTATTTACCCTGACATCGAGTTATATATTATCATAATGTACCAAGAACAAAATTAAACCACAGGAGGAAATGAATGAGATATTTTGAAAAAGATCTGACGAAATATGCTACTGCCATAAGTAAGAATTTAGGCAAGTGCACTTCTAAAGAAGATTTCAGTTTCATCGGAGATAAGATTTCCGTAGAAGGAATACCCTTCAAAATAATGCCGCAACACGCCATATGGAACGCGATTGTGGAATCCTATCTACCCGTAGATATAGACATGAAAAAAGAAGGTCTATATTACGGAGGAGATTTTTCTATAAAGTCTATAGAAGAATTAGTTTCTAGAATACACTCAGCAATACTGAAGTACGCGTTCAGTCAGAAGAACTGGAAGCCTGCTACGTACTTCAGAAACATAGATGACTTCAATAAAACTAACGCTGCCATATTCGAATCCGAAGATATAGTGTATCACGATTGGGAAAAGAAATGGGATATATTCATGAGAGATAATTCTTTCAAAAGACCTCTTTCTCCTGTAGAGATACACGGTATAATCATGCAGAATATACAATTCGCGTTCACTATGTATTCGTACATTTTTGACGGGAAACTCATGTCATTCTTGAACGGATTAGATTCATTTGACGCGATTTGTAGAGCTGATGCAAAAGCAGCTAAAATAATACGAGAAGGAGTTTTCGATAACAACGATTCATTATTTGAAACACTGAGAAAACGTAGAGAAGCTGGAGCCTACGTGATGGATGTTATCAAGAGTAAGAACATCCAACCACTAGCAGGAATGATACACGCCGGAGCCGCTAAAGAAGAACAACTTATAGATCTTCTAATAGGGATCGGAGCTAAACCTTTCATAAACGAGAACTCGTCCACACTGAATCTCAGGGAAGGCGTGTTAGGTAGAAAATATGGTTCTTTCTTATACCCTAAGACATGTCATGCGTCGTATCTTAGAGGATTAAATTTCAGAGAAGAGCATTACTTAAGTACAGCTTCAGCGATGACTTCTCTAATGATAACTAAGACAATGGTTGCAGAAGTAGCCGATATGAACAAACGTATGACATTGTCTTCCAAACGTTTCAAAACACATCAAGACAGAGATCATAAGTGTGGAACCGTCCATTTTAGAAATCATACAATTCATAAGAAGAGCGATCTTCGTAGAATAGAAGGAATGTATGAACAAGTTGGTAATAAATCTATAAAGATTGACACCGATGATTTCGATAGATATAAAGGAAAAACTATACAGTTGAGAACGCCGATTTTCTGTAATACTATAGAAGGTGGAGTTTGTAGATATTGTCTAGGTGATAAACTCTATGATCTAAATAACAAATGGACATTTAAGGAAGGAGACATGAACATAGCAACGTTGTGGGCAAACTACATAGGACCTATTGTTCAGCAATCCGTTCTGTCACCTAAACATAATCAAGCACCGAATCCTAAGATTCCTACGTACGCTATAGATAGAAACGGCGTACTAGACTATTCTCCGTCTGACATAAAATTTGAGTACAAATACGAAGATAGAGTTTTCATACGTTTCAAAGACAAACTTATAGTTCCTGATTTCTTAGAACTTGTTCACCCTAAGAAGATGTGGATGCCATGGACTAATGAAGAAACAGCATATTTCTCGGATCGTATAAGAATAATATTAGACGGAGAAACTTACGTGGTGTATAGTGATACTAGCTTCTTCATCTACGAAAACGAATATCATTCTAAAGAGATAGCTTTACGTCACTTATATGAAAACATCGGGGTAACTCATCTCTTCAATGCAATGAGTTTCGCTGCAAATACATTCGGTATAAAGGACCAAGGTAAAAATGATTCTAGATACGATGTACAAGCATATTGTGATTTACTAGATCATATTTCTCCAAAGGAACATATTGCGTTCTTCCATTTATTATTTGCTGATAATGTACGTATCAAGGATAATGAATCCGAACTTCCTGATTTCTCGGTACCGAATCTCGATTTAGTTGTAATGACAGTAGATCAAGCTATACTTTCTGGGTTCTCTCTGTCAGCAACATTTGCAGCTGGATACTTCATAGAGAACATGATCAATCCAGATAACTACGATGCTAGTAATAAGCTTGTAACAGATATAGATAATGTCATATAGCCATAACATTAAAGTATAATGTTTATGGAGGTTAAACGATGGAAAGAGCGATATTGCGGACATCTACCGCATACATAATAAAACACCCCGATAAACAAGCATTCAACATAATGCATGATTTATCAACTATAGATTACGATACGCGAGATAGAAAACGTTTCGCGTATTGGTATGATACAGAAAACGATGTACTGAAGATTCCAGGAGGAGTAGGTGATTCTTATATTCAAAACAAATACCCGAATGAGAATATTCATAGAGTAAAATACATGCCGTACAAGAGGATTGACGAGAATTTAAAGATGGTAAATTCGTCTGATGAATATCAACGACAAACTCTCGGAATGCTAGTTAATACAATGAAAAGTGAACCGCAGGTGAAGTGTACACTTCCTACTGGTAGAGGTAAAACTTTCGTGACGGTTAATTTGGCAATGCTTCTTCGTATGAAAACATTAATTGTAGTGAATCTTCACAGACTAAGTGATCAGTGGATGAGTGAGTTCTGTAAGCATACCAATATGAAAGCTAAGAATATTAAAGTCATGCGAACTAAAGACTTCTCCGAACCTATTGATCCGGACGTAGAAGTATACATAGTTCTACACCAAACCCTACGTGCTGTAATGGATATCACGAACGAAATTCATATTATGAAGTTCAATGAATGGTTACAGAAAGCAGGTATAGGGTTAAAGATATTCGATGAAGCAGATTTAGAACCTGATTCCACGTACAAAATTGATATGTTTACTAATGTATGTAGAACGTTATACCTCACGGCAACAGATTACAAGAGTAGTAGACATGATCAGAAACCATACGAATTATCATATCAGAACGTTAAAGCATTCGGAGAAGAATTATTTAAAGATCATGTTCCTGACAGGTTAGGTTATATGTACGTATGGAATAGTAAACCTGGGAAGAGTCTCTTCGTGAAAGCCATGAGTTACGCTAATGAGTTCTCACCTGTGAAATATTGTGAGTATGTTTTCACGTACAGATTAGATGACGTCGTAGAAATATGTACTAAAGGTAAGAATTTCTGGGAAAAGGAAGCCATACCGAATATCAATAAAGATGCGAGGTTATTAATTTGTGTTCCAAGAATAGCGTATTGTTTTATTCTTCGTGACATACTAGCTGAGAAGTGGGGTATTGATTGGAAAGAAATAGGAGTATACAACTCGGCCACGAATGAAAAATACAAGGATTTGGAATTCGGTAAACGGATAGTGATATCTACTTTGAAGAGTTTCGGTAGAGGAATAGATGCTAAAAATCTAGATGTAATAGTGGATACTGAACCATACATTTCATTATCTCAATTCTCACAAGCAGTTGGTAGAACCGGAAGAAGAGGAGCTGCACAAGGTATGTACATTGCTTGGTTCGATATGGCGTATCAATTCATTCAAAGAAGTTATCAAAAGAAGAAAGAAACTTTCAAACAGCATTTTAAAGAAGTTAAAATAGTTGTAAATGAAGAAAACAATTATGATGTCATAGACAGAGAAGAAGCTAAGAAGATACAAAAGATATGGACTACGAAGTGGTGGAAATACCTTCGACTCGAACCTAAATACATGAAGAAGGATAAGAAGGAGGTGGCATAAAATTGGATGACAACAAGAAAAGAATGAAACTTTATATTGATGTCGAAGATATAATGTTCTCGACCCAATACATCATTCTAAGAAATCTATTCGAATGGTGTGAAAAGGACGCGTACATGAAAACGAACGCCGAACCAGTGAAAGCTATGTTAGCTTCTACCGGAATGACTTTATTTCAAATAGTTAAAAGAAGAAATGAAGAATTCATTCTGTCTCATGACTTGTTTAAGAACGTAGTAGCTTACGCTAATGAAATAGGAATCATTGAGGATAACACCATATTACTAGAAACACCGTATTCTAAATTATGCTCTAACTTAGCAACACTATGCATAGAAATGGATGTGGTATTTGTATACGATAATGAAATGGAACAAAAACTTACCGAAGCCAGGTTTAGCGTACTAGACGATTTCAAGATGATATCTACTTCAGAATTTGTCAGAATTTGTTCTAATATTAATGCAGGAGAAGCTACGCTGTATTCTGGAAGAACTAGAATAATAGATTATATTGCTCGAGAGAATATCGAGATAGCTGTAGCATATCCTGCAGGTTTAGCGTACATGAATGGTCGATACGATAAACATGAACACATTGTTCCCATGTATGGATTATGGGATCACGTCAATTAAAAGTAACATTAATGTGAAGTAATACTAGTTTAATTAATAGGAGGAATCACATGACTTTAGAATCAAGACTGTTATCTTTGATGAATAAGATAGCTATAAATTCTGAAGATGTTATTAGAAAAGCATCGGACGATTATGCTGGATTATTAATCTCGGATATGTACGCTATGACTACAGTGAGTTGCATAGCGAATAATGTGTTGAATAACAAAGGTGAAGAGTACAAAGAGTCCATAATGAAAATGTTCACGGACATCGAAAACAGGTATGATATAATTAATGACGTTATATTATTCGATACCGAACTGTTCAAGAAAACATTCAGAAAAACATCTGAACACTCAATGAATATTTCGCTAGAATGTATAAACGTACTCGCCGGATCGAAACATTATGTTACGCATGCCAAATTGTCAAGCATATGTAAAAACTAAAGAGAGAATTTGTATTCCTTCGGGAATACATATTCTTACAAATATAAGGAGGATAAACATGAGCAATAAAAAATCACAAAAAGTAGAAAATATATCGACAAGAAAAGATAATAGAAATGAACTTATAAAAAAGATATACAATTTAGTTCTGGAAAGACAAGGAGCAGAAGAAAGATACGCGCAAGTTACTAAGGTAAACATATTAAACTCTTGTATGATGCTTAATCCTAATGAAGATGACCATGAACAAATAGACTTACAAACATCTAGAACAGATACTGAAGAAATTTGTAAAGTTATAGATGACATCGTACACAATGAAAACTTAATGTATTACAATATGTTATGTTATACGATCACACTAGCATTAGTTAAACATTCAGGTGTAAGTTCCGAGTTAGCATCGATATTATTCTCGTTGATTTCATACGATGTGATCATAAGTGAAAGATTATCTATATGTGACAATGACATGGTCATTTACGAAGAATTATTCCGTGCTAGAGATTGCAGAATATTATTGGATGTGTTCTTCACACATATGGTAGACACTAGTTTATTAACACGAGATGTATTCGACACATCTAAATTATCATATGTAAGTTTCATGATGCCTATAGAAGACATAGCTGTTCTCATTCAAAAATATTGTCCTAAAGAAACCAGAATATACGGTGAAGACTATAAAGATATCAAAAATACTTTAGCACGTTTTCTTTCACAATCTAATTACCTTTATAACAATATAGATGATATAAGTATTCAAGTGCATTCTAGTATTTTATAGATATGACATAACATTTTACTAATAAACTTAAAAAAGGAGATTGCATATGAAAAGATTTGGAAACATTACAAAATACGACGTAGAAAGAACATCGCGTATATTCGACGCGATAGCTAAACGGGTTGTAACATCATTAGGACCGGACAGTGACATGTCACTTAGACACATCACAGGAGAGTCACATATAGGAAGTGAAAAAGATAGAGTTACTGCTACTAAAGATGGATACACTATACTTACAGCTTTCAAGACAATAGATAAATTCGAACAAGCTATCATAAATACATCATATGAAACTACAAGACTGAATAATGATAGTTCAGGAGACGGTACTACAACAGCATACGTGTTCTTTGCTAAAGCATTTACTGAGATATATAAACGTGTATATCTGATATATTGCGAAAAGTTTACTGAGATGGATAAGGATAAATTCCATGAGAGAACAGGATTGAAAAGAAGAGTTACATCTGGTCAATTCATAAATCTCATGAAGAAAGCAGCAAGATTATTGATCCATATGGTGTTTCAAGGACACTGTTCGCTTGTCACAGATTATGACAAATTACTAGACATCGCATTAATTTCTTTGAATCACGATGAGGACATGCTTGCACCTTTAAAAGCTCTTCTACTAGATTTAAAAGAAAGAAAAATATCTCCTAGAAATGTAAACATAAACATCACTAGATTAGGTACATCTGATACTACATCTTTCAATGTCTCTAATGGGTTCTTAGTTAGCGGTAGTCTATATCTTAGACCTGCTGGCTTAGATAAGTTAGAGAACGCCAGAGTGCTGTATATCGGAGATAACATCAAGACAATGGACACTGTTACAGGAATCAAAAACTTCATGACAGCAACATACGACCATTACAAGAAGACAGGTGAAAGATTCTTAATCATAGCAGATGCTTTCGATGATGTTCAAAACTTGCACTACTTCGAGAAGATGTATACTGATATGGCTAAAACTGAAGAAGGTTGGACTGATGCAGATAGACACGTATTCATTACGGAAATATCTAATAAGAAGGGAATAGAATACTCAGATTACATCGAAGATATGTTAGTTTACTTCGGAGGAAGTATAGGTAGACATAACTTAAACGTATCTAATTACTCAGCTAAGACTGACGCGTATGCGATGTACAGACACGACGAGATCAAAAAAGAAAAACCGGAGTTGTCTGAAGAAGAAATAACTAAAATATTATTAGATGAAAGAGACAGATACATGGATACAATTAATCATCCAGCTCTAGTTAAAGATGTAATATTTAACGGATCGTTCTCATGGTTACCGTTAGTTAAAATAGACAATGCTAATGATTTCGCATGGATGTCTATTAAACATCAAAACGAAGAAGATTCCAGAGCACAAACACCATTCTTATTGTCTCACATAGATAAGCTAATTAAAGAACTAGATGAAACAAAAAGTCTAAGAAGGAAACAATCATTAATATATAGACTAGACAACCTTAACCAATCTTTTGCCACGATAGACATCGGAGGAACTACAGAAACCGAAGGAGATATTCTTTTCTCGGCAACGATGGATGCTGTAAAAGCAGTTAACTCTGCTTCTAAGAAAGGAGTTGTGTCTGGATTAATGTTCCCTACAATGACTACAGCAGCACATTTGGAAGAAGAACTTCATAAATTCAATAATGAAGGCATAGCTCTATCTACAGGTACTGAAGATATGTTAAAAACATGTGGAATCTCTTTAGTAAATTATGAGATGAAAGTACTAGAACATATAGTTGGAGCTGTAGCCACTGCTGCTAAATTCATATCTCATAATATCATGTACAATGCTGGTATGAACGAAGATGAAATATTAGACGTACAGAATCATATGATATCATTGTACAAAACTGAGGTAATCGAGAATAAAAAGAAAATGCCACTATTAGGATACGATGTTTTATCTTATGATTACAGTGACAGTATACTTTCTCCATTCGAATCTGAGAAAGCGTACATAAGCGGACTAGTAGTAATCAACACATTTATGAGTCCTACTTTATTTATTCATGCAGATGAAATGTGTGCTCATAATGCTGAACAAGGAGAAAATAATCTTTACGATTAATTCAAGGTGGTAGAGTGGGAGTCCCTAGGGACTCCGTCTCTCTCAACAACAATCCGAGGTAACAGTAATACAATGGACTGATTCATTGTAATACATTATAATGTTAGAATCATCGCGTTATATATCATAATAGTGTAAGAAATTAAAAAGGAGGAATTACTTTGGCTAAAAAAATAGCTACACAAAGAAGAAACGAGAATGGTGATATTGTTTTCGAAGATCATCTGAGAGGAACCACGACCATGTTAGCTAAGAAGATAGATTCAATGCCATTCTTGATAGCTACACTGAATGCGTACACGGACTACGCTACTTCGACCGTTACTAGAAACATCCCGAGAGTAGAAGATGGATTAAAATTAGTTACACGTAGACTCCTACACGAACTCAGAACATTTACTACAAACACGAAATCTGCGAAGATCATTGGGAATGTTCTCGGCAGCCTACATCCTTAAAGTGGGGACATATATCAGTGATGATGTGTGAAAAAGCACTATTGATAGCTGGAACGGCTAAGGGCTCGAGACACCGTAAGGTTCCGTAATGGGTGGAGATAAGTATCTCGAGATGTCACAGGATGAAATAAAAGCTAACCTCTGATGAGAGTACTCATGTTAGTTCCTTAAGAAGACAGTCAGGTCTCCCGATGAGACTTATGACAAAATGTACGAATCAGCAGTGATTAATATTTATAATATCGATGTTCAGGTTTGGAAAGGAAATTATGGAAAAATGGTACAAAATAAAAGGTTACAAAGACATAGTGGATAATGATTATGAAGTTAGCGATAAAGGTCGCGTTAGAAAAACATCAAACAGAGTTTTATTGAAACAATCTCTAAATATTAGGGAGGATATCCGTATGTGACATTATATAGCAGAATCTCAATGAAAAGCAAAACTATAACTGTACACAGTCTGATGAAGTATTATATATTCAGGTGTAGAGATAATAAGATATTCATAAACCACATAGATGGCGATAAAACAAATAATGATATAATAAATTTAGAATTATCTAACCCTCTACACAATACCCATCACGCTATAGATTTAGGATTGTTCAAAGCATCAAAAGTAGAAGAACATATTATAGAAGATATCAGAAAATATGTTATTGAGAACAAATACACAGAGACAATAAATTCTCTAAAAGAAAAATTCAATATATCAGCGATATCAGTATGCAGGATTATAGACGGAAGTATTAGAAACAAAAACCTGAAAAATATAAAGAAATATTTAAAACCTAGAAAACATTGAAAGATTAATCACTACAACGACTATCGAAAGCACAAATGTAACTCGGCAAGCTCGAGAATAAGACACGTATCGTGTACGAAGTGAGTAGAGTAGGGTACACAAGCTAATGGTGGCTCGAAACATAGTGACGACTGAATGAAAAGTCAGCCGTAGATATAGTCTCAACAACGAGAGAAATACTCGTGCAGTCCATTTGTAACGGACGGTTCAGAGTTGCGATCTGAGCGAAGATTTTGCACGGAGATACAGCGTGTTATGGTGCGTTAGTTAGTACTGGACCGATATCATCATATCAGTACCTACACCATCAAGGTAACTGGGGAACTCTATTAGAAGGAGACTCTCCTGCAGCAATGAGATACACGGAGTGTAAAGTTAGCAATAACTACACTAACCTATACGATTTAGAATCAATGAATTCTGCTCCTACTGTACCTAATTTTGATGGAACAATTCAGGAACCGTATCTCATAATTTCTAAGATACCTATGTTACTCTTGAACGATACATGGGGTAATACTGTAGGGTACTCCTCGAATATACCTTCACATAATCAAAGAGAGGTAATCGAGGCATGTATCGCATCAATAAAAGCGGGTTATAAATTAAAACCTGAGAAGTTAGCAAAGATATTACAAGCTCCTGATCACAGGTTGTATCCGTGTAGATACATAATCGATCAGGATGAATGGTTGAACATTATGTCTACCGGTAACGGTAAAGTGACATCTGCGATGGTATTCGAAGCTATAGATGATGGTATTCACATAACAGCTATACCACACGGAGCTAAACTTCAAGACTTCCTGAACAAGTACGATAAGATTTCTGACAAACACGATGTAGTCAGAGAAACAATTGATCGTACTCAGAGTGACATAGTGGATATCACTGTAATATTTAAAAGAACCAATGGTAAGAATGCAGAACTCAATCAAAAATTTGTAGACGACTTAGTACAGAGCACTAAGACTAATGTATTCTACAAAGTATTATGTTGTAAGCAGATAGAGAACGAGACTATCAGTTTAGGTGATGGGTCTACGTGGGAATTACTACAACTAGGATTAGATGAAATCATAAATGAGCATAACCTTCAGAGAAGGAAGTATAAATTAATTTCTTTGAAGAATCAGATAGTTAAGATAGATAGATCTATCTTAATAGAGATGCTCAAACTAGAGATATCGAAAGATCCTGACCGGTTCTTTAAAATAATAACTGAAGCGAAGAGCACTTCTGATGCAATAACAGAATGCTCTAAACGCAAAGAGTACAACTATGAAAGAGATATAATCGAATACGTTGTCAAGAACTCAACGTTCGACTCCTTCATAAACAAGAATGAAAAAATAAAAGATGAGCTTGAAAAATTGAAAGCTCAAAAGAAGAAGATAGAGGATAGAATTCAGAACATCGATGAATACCTCATCGAAGAGTTAAAAGCTATACCTCAGGTAGAAAGAAGATCTGAAGTAGAGACTTTTAAATTAGATAAAGTAGACTAGAGAGAATCCTTCGGGATTCTTTTTAGAATAATCGAAGGAGGAAACAAAATGAAAAGAATAATGTTATTAATAATGATGATGGTAATCTCATTAAACGTACTATCTATAGACAAGAGCGAATGGGAATTCAGTATGGTTGAACAATACTCGAATAAAGTATGTTTCAATTTAAAAGGAATTCATCCTGATTCAAATTACGGCATAGAACTGTATGCAAACGGCTACGAATTTACAATTAAAGCTGTATCTGTTTTTGATTTGAACGCATACACACTAAATCATGTTCACATAGAATTCGAAGATATGAGTTTCACTATAGATTCGTATTCAGTTAAGAATTCTACAAAGACTGTGACTTTCTGGACATCTAACACATATGTGTCTCGTAAAATAGTAGATGCTGCTTTGAAAGGTAAATCTATAAAGATCTATTTTACAGACTACAATAACAAAGTAGTATTAGATGCTGGAGAAATAAACAACAGCACACTGTATAAATTTGTATCGGTTTATGTAAGATTGAATCTACAATATATTAACTGGGTTGTTCCAGGATCTAAAGGAGATGTTTAATATGAAAAGAATAATAATGATTTTTGTAATTTGTTCATTGCACGTATTAGCGTTATCTCAAACATGGGGATGGGATAACTCTAAATCAACATTATACGGATTGTACTCTGAAACAGGAGATCCATCATTACACCCTGGAGCCTCTAAAGAGAAAGATTGCGTGGCGTTTAAAATAATTAAAAAATTTGACGGTGTAGAATTCAGAGTAAAACACTGGAGTGGAATGCCTACAATTAAGAAAGGTAAGAATTACGAGATGATCATCACATCACCACACGACGATATACCAGCTAACTTCTTAAGCGAAGAAGTAGACGAAAAGACTGGAGAGGTTGTCTTCAGATTAACGAATCAAGAAGTATCAGATACTTTTTCGAACGTAATAAGAAGCAGTTTAGTGAATGAGGAAGTTGTAGAGTTCAGATTAGTTAAGAATAATAAAGTTATGTATTTGTTACACTTAGAAGCAACTAATGGTTGGAGGAGAATCATAGATGACATACTGTAAAAGAATAATCATATATCTAAACGGATGGAATTTCTATCATCACGAATACAACGAATTAAACTCATTAGAAGAATTGTCTGATTCATTAGGAAAAGCTATTCTTGATAGATTCGAAGGTAAAAGAGTTTTGCATGATATCCGTAAAGAAGATGACATGTATACTTGTGTTCTTTTAGAAATGTATGACAAAAGGAAATATTCTGAATACAAAATGGAAATACAAAACATATAGGAGGAATGAAAAATGAGTACAATTGAAAAAGAAATTATATTAGAAGACAAGATGTTAAACTTAATGGTGTCTTGTATAAACAATAAAGACAAGACGTGTAAACATGATTCATCGATCAGATGTGAAGGTGTCGAATTATGTAACATGTCAGCATATGAATTAATTCGTAAATTCGCTAAATAATATTCTGAGTAACATTTAAATAATAAAAATAATAAGGAGGAAACAACACATGGAGAACGCAATAAAAGGTAATATGTTTACTAAATTAGAGGAAGCAGGAGAAAAACAAGAAGAACAAACATCACCAAGATTGGAACAAAATACAGAAAACGTAATAACAGAAGATGAAATGATCGAGGAACAAGTAAATGGGTTATCAGAAGAATTAGCTTCTCAAAACGCAATATTCACTGATGAAGGAAAAGAAGCTTATATCAAAAGAATAAAACAAACAGCTTTACTGTTCCATAATAGTAATTTGAATAAAAGTTTAGAATTGAATACAATCATGATTAAGTTATTTGAAGTATTGTCGGAAACAACAAAGAGAGTATATGATCACGTGCTAAATGAATTTGATAAAGGTAATAAAGATATTAAAATTACAGACGATTCAGCATTGTTCAGTTTGATATTTGATGAGAAAGAAAACTTCGACAAACATTTCAAAGAGAACTCATTATCTGGTTCAGAAGCTATCATTAAAAGATATCTTGATCTAGTTAATGTTTACAATGTAGATATCGTAATAAAATCTCTTAGAACTAACTACGAGATCCAGCAACAAAAAGTAATGACTTACAAGAAAGCAAAAATAAACTTTCAAGAATTCGTCGAATTCGCTACAGAAGAACAGTTCATTAGGATAGTGAGTACATTCTCTGACAAAAGAAAAATTAAAAGGTTATTTGACTCTGTAAATAAACCTTTGAGAAAGAAAACAGGAATCACTACGAATGTAACTAATGCTCTGGTTAGAGAAAAAGTTAAATTGATTCTAGAGGCAAAAAATGAAACAATAGATAAAAGCTATTTAAACGTTGCAACTTTATCAATGACGGTTTTGTTGTGTAAATACGTTCTTTCAAAATTCAACGATAACACGTTAAGCAAAGGAGAAAGAGCATCATTATCGTTAGGTTTAGTGCACGGTGGTACGAACTTTGAAAGTTTAATAGAATCATTCTGGCCAATCATCGCTCAATACATGGACAATAGGTATGATAATTGGAAAGTAGAAAACAATGTTCCAGAAGAAAATGAAGAAGTTGAAGAATCAACAGTAGCTATAGAAGAAGAATCTGTTAATGAAGAACAAGATAATGAAACGGTAGAAACAGAAGCTGCTTCTCAAGAAATAATGCTTCCTATAGAAGAAGAAACAAAATAATAAACAGCTCCTTCGGGAGCTTTATTTTTTTTGTCAAAATGAACATTGTTGTATAATATATAGGAGGCGATTAATATATGTCTAAAATAAATATACTTAAGAAAGGTAAACATGGAGCTCAAATAAACACAGATGTCACTGATCAACTTATTTTGAGTGTACCTCCAGAAAATATACACGCATCCAATGGAGAAATAGTAACATTGTTCGGAATAGGATGTGTTATATTCATGAAGAATAAAACAGGTAACGAAGTAAAAGCTCAATTCGTGATAGCTACCGTTTTCAATTCTAAACCAACGGCTATACGACCTTCTACACATTTCAACGGCTATACTGATTTAATATTTGATAAGGATGCTTATATACTTTACGTTGAACAAGATCTGACAGGTCAAACTGGAGTACCTATAATAAAGGATTCGACTAACGTTGAATTAATGTACAACAAATTGAACGGTGGGAAATTCTCATCATATGTATCATATGATCATCAGATGGATGTTATCATGAACAACCAAAGTTTAAATAAAAGACTAGGTAATTCTCCTTTGATATTTGACGAATTATCCATAGCTGATGGATTCGTAGATGAAAAAGGACGTCCTTATAGATACTCTCTGAAAGGCAGAGCTTATCCGGCTTCGTTGTTGAGTATTGCAATGATGAAAGATCCTTTCTCAGCAGTAATACATCAAGATGCTAAAACATCACTCATGATTTCTCTAAATAATGATGAAGACAAAGAACCTTCTCTTTTAGAAAAGCATGCTTTCATGTAAACCAGACTTCCTTCGGGAAGTCATATTTGTCGTATTTGAACATTGACGTATATAATAAAACAAGGAGGTAAAACTGATGAACTTAAATTTTGGCTTTGATGCCAATCGTACAATAGGTATAGATTATACTATAGATGATCAGACGTTGACAGTCGCATCTACCAGTACGTCTACTACTCCAATTTTAGATGCATTTTTCATAATTCATGCATCTCAAGGTATACCTAGGAAAGCTTTCAAGAACTTAACTGAAGCTAATGCTAAAGTATTATTTGGAGAACTCACAGACAAACATGGTATGCAAGCTTTAGCTTGTAAACAACATCTATCATTAGGACTGACTGCTACCATCATGAGAATCGATGAAGGCGGAACTATTGCTAACTCTTATCCTATCATAAATTTCACTTCTGCTTTAAAAGAAGTATATGTTTATGGAGGAGAAGCTTACAATGTCACAGAAACACAAGTTAAGGATGGTACGTTCGATGTAGTTCTAGAAACATTAGATATTACGTCTACATACTTCTTAGCTAATGCTAAGAAAGTAAAATTACCAGTTCTTAATGGTATAGTATCTTCTTCATCGTTAGTAGGTGCTGAGGACGAAGATTCCATATTAACTAACGCTGCAGCATTATACGCTGAAGCCGCAGGAAACAATGGAATAAAAAACAGAACAATAGTACCTGGAGTGTTCTATTGTCCAGGAGCAGGGAAATACGGAAATAAAATTAAAGTATCTTTCACTGATGCTCTGACAATAAGAAATACAGTACAAACTAAGTTGATGATGGTGTACAATGGTACAACTGAAACAACAACGACTTATTCTGCTATATCTTTAGTCCAAGATAAATTGGATGAAAATAATATTGCGTTATTTGTTGGGGATAAACTAAGAGATAAGAAAGTTATAAACGATTATAACGGAGATTTGAATTTGAGATACGCTATAGATGATACTAACAGAGAAGGTTTAATTGAAGCTTTTGCTGAATATTATCAAGCCACTTCTGATTATATCGTAGCCGCTATAGCTGCTAACAGTGCGAAAATAACTGCAGCTGATCCAAATGATCCGGGTGATTCTGCTTTAGAAGAAGTATTAACTGCACTAAAAACTACATACGATAGTATGTATGAACTAGTATATGATGGTACTAGACATCCATTCCAAATATTAGGATTGGACGGAAACAGCATATATGGTTCAGTGTCTGGTGAAACGTACGGAGCTAAAGGATTCAATATGATTTCTTTAGATTCAGATTTACTAGGAACTTCATTTGCATTAACTAATGGAGATGACGGAATAGTTAAAAATATGAGAACTTTCTCATATGAAAAAGAGAACACAGCTAAGACTAAAACTATAGCAGATTTATACGTTGAAGCTTTAGAAGGTAAAATAGATGCCAATGTATTAGACATTGAAGAAGTTGAATCTGTTTTAACGTATGATGTCGATTACCCTGCTACGGTTAGAACCGCTCTTATGAACTTCGTTAAGCACGGAGTTAATACTAGAGGTGACATCGTTGCTATCGGTGGAGGATCTACTTCAATAGCTGACTACGATTCAGCATTAGAGTATGCTAAGGCTGTAAAAAATACTGTTGGTAAATATCATTTGACTATACCAAACGCAGAAGTGTACGACTCTACGTTGTATAAAACATACAGAGTTAATGGAGCGTTCTTGTTGATAGATGCGTTAGCTGCATGGTATAACGGGGATAGAAAATCACCAGTATCAGATTACGGAATGAACCCAAACATCAGAGAAGGTTCATTAAGACCTAAAGTTATAAAATCAGATTTACAATATGAGTTAAAAGCTTATGACGCTAACCTGATCAAGAAAGTAGACGGAGTTTATAGACTTAGAAGTCAACTAGTTCAATTATACGGAAGTAATTCTAAATTAAAAGAATTAGGTAACTTAATAAACTTCTGTTATCTTATAAAAGAAGTACACTTATCGTTAAACAGAAATACATCTGGTTCAGGAACAACAGGGTTAACTGCTATAAAAGAGAAAATCAGTAAAGATATATCTGATTTCTCTAAATACTTTGACGCAGCACCTACAGTAACTGTAGCGTATGCCGACGATGATGCAGAAGCTAGAGGCGAAGCATCATTAGGTATAACAGTTTACATGAGCGGAACAGTAAACAAATGGAACATCACGTTCACTGTTAAAAATTCTTCTTCTAGCTCATAGAATAAATAAGAACGGACGATAATCCGTCCGTTCAAAACACAATAAGGAGGTAAAACGATATGGCAACTACAATAAATATGTCTGGACCTTATAGTGTCGACACCAAAGATCTATTAGGAGTAAAGGATATAAACTTAAGTAGAAGTGAGATGGGATTCGATCACGATTCATTATTGTTATATACACCATTCATCCCTAACCATGGGTTGTTTGTAATAACAAGAATGCCTCAAATAATGTTAGACAACTACGCTAAATTAACAGCGATCTGCTCTAGATTGCTTATGGGATTCACTAAGGCGGTAGAAGGGTTCAGTGATTTGACTGTTGAATCTGATACCGTTAATATGGGAACAGAAGGGAACTCTATGAGGGTTGATTTAAGAGTTACTGGTTTACCAGAAGACTTCACGTTAACTCTTGGTACAGATTTCACAGGGTTACCATTAACTAAATTCTCAAGATTATGGGCTTTCCAAGTGAGTAACCCATATAAAGGGAACAGAGCATATGACAAAAATGCTACTTCATTAAGATGGTCACAAGCTAACCATACAATGGAAGCTATGGTAATTATACCTAATCCATCATACACAGACGTTGAAGACGTAGCATTACTACAAAACATGATGTTTTCAAGTGCTAAATTCGAAACATTGAATTTTAACACAGGTGAAGAGGGAGTAGCTGAATGGCAAATGCCATTTAAAGCTAAGATGGCTAACCCTACAGCGTACGCTGTAGTAGCAGCTAATACTTATCTTTCTGGTCTTAGAACTATTTGGGCAGCTAGAGAAGCTGAACTAAATAAAACTATAACTGGAGTAAGTGAAATAATAGCAGCAGCTTCAGCTTAACAATAAGAATACCACCCCTAGGGGTGGTTAATTCTTTATCCAACAAAATCAGTGTCTATCACAGATGAATCTATCAATACAGTGGTACTCTTTCTACTACTCTTGAAGAGCGAATAGATGTATCCGCTAGATACAACACCGTCCACGTAAGATACTATGTCATCGCATACTACATGTCCAAACATACTACTCGTTAAAGCATACGTGTAGAATACATGTGCCACTAATGGATCATGCGATTCTAAGATATATCTATTATCACCCATAATATCACATTGTAAAACGTTTCTAAAAACATTCTTATCGAACATTATTGTTCTTTCAATATCATTTATTTTCACTATCATTATATTTTCAGAAATTAATCTTTGAAAAATCATAGTTGTACCTTTTCTAACATAAATGTCATCTAGTCCGGATACAGTTTTAAAGTTATTGTACGCTATCAGTTCTTCGCCCTCTCTCGGAGTTATCTTTGTGTAACCTTGGATCTCTCTCAATCTTTTAGTAAAATAACCTAAGTGTTGATTAGGACAAAAGAATGTCGGTAATCTTCCGTCTCCTCTAAACGACATTAATTCCTCCACAGACACCTTCCTCATGAAATCTCTACCAATGACAGACATAAATGAATAAGCGTCATTATACGAATCCTTAGTCTGATCTTTAACGCTCAGTTTCTCGTATTTACCGTTACGTATTTTCTGAGTGAGGTATGTTAATGGTAAAGATACTCCTGGTATCTTACTCAAATCTTTACTTAATACATGATGTACTCTGACATCCAATCTATACAATTCTCTTTCAGGATTAACATAAGAACATGAATCGAATACATGAATAACTGCAACCTTTGGAAGATATCGTTTAAACCACAAAGAAATGAATTCACGTAGTAATGGATTCATCGTTATTATATCATAAAGAACTACGACGTTTAACTTAGATAATGTAGAATAATCAACTATATCGCATAATTTCTGATCAAAAAATTCGAATCCATCTAATGTTATTTCCATCACAGGGAATACTTTGTATAAATCTATGTACTCTATTTCTTCATCTTCTAAATGTTCGACGTTACATGTTGTAACTGGAATAATTCCAGATTTTAACCCAGATCTTTTTAATTGCGAATATAATGATAATGCTGAATACCCGGATGGTATATCTACCACTATATTATTATTTGCAGAATTTCCAAACTTTGTTTTGTTTAGTATTTTAATATTATTTATTAATTTGTCTATTTCTCTGACTATCATGTCCTTTATCCTCCCGCTAATTTAATTAACATTATAATATAATGTTATCGGAGGTGAATTTTTTATGATATATAGGGGTATAATACTCAACGAAGGTAAAATAATACAAAAAAAGTTTAATGTATACATTCCTCAGATAATGGTAGGTTTAGAACAGACAGAAACGATAACTACCACGAATCTTAAAACTGAGAGGATACTGAATCCGAGTTCACTACCATCTACAAGTATAAAAACACAATCTTTTATAGAGTGCGAGAATGTAGCAGAGTATCCTACATCTATGACTGGGGTAAACGTCTTCGACATGGAAAGAGCAGACGGTGTGACTACAGTAGAAACCACAAACACAGGAGAGGCTGGAAACGCTTCAGCGGATTGGAGTGCATCAGATACATTCACACCTATACCAATAAGCTGTATGTATAATGGTTACCCACACATGAATCACGTGCATCGTATCCTCCAAGGTATGAAATTCTATGCCATGAAGTTAACTAATATGAACAACATAGACATAACAAAAGGTACAGAATGCTTAGTGTATCTTAATGGAAATAAGGGATACATCTTAGAATTCATAGGAGTACTAAATCAAACAACTGATGACTACGATTATGTGAAGAATTAGTTATATATTATATACGTGAAAGGAGTTTGAAATGGGAATATATAGAACGACAGCAACATTGAAGATTCGTGATTATTTAGATACAATGACAACAGATTACATGAATTTATATACGTCTAATTTAGGAACAGAAGAGTTAGATTTCAATATATTTGAAATGTACAAAGAACAAATGTTCGCTGATTGTATAAGAGTAGAACTAGAACGCGATGAGAGATTATTGTATTCTAAAGATCCTAAAAGACTGAGTAATGATCTTTGGAAAACACCAGATCTATTCTTCGCAATACTATTAATGAACGGTTGGGAGAAACCAGAGGATATGGATCTTACCACTGTGAAATACGTATACGTTCCAGGTAACACAATATTAAGTGTAGTGACTACGTTGATCCAAAAGAAATTAAACGGAAACCTACCAAGCTTCAATCCAGAAGATTAATTTAAAAAGGACCTTTTTATAGGTCCTATATTTAAATGCTCAAAAATAAGGAGGGGTAACAAATGTACAAAATTATAAACAAAAATACTGCTAGGAAAATTTCGGAGTTCTTTGAGAGCTCTAAAAAGATAGAGGTACCGGAAATCTTAGAAATATTCGATCTTCTGAATAAAGAGTCAGGTCAACTCATATACAATGTAGCTGTAGCTGAAGATCTACAGAAAATATATGACGAGAGTGATAAATGCGAGGATATAGGATTATGCAAATATCACACAACTATATTAGCTATCGTTATGGAAGCATTGAACATAACACCTATAGAGAGTACAGTGTTTTACGAAGTCTCATGTGATTCGAGATATAAATTCAAAATACTTTCTAAGATATGCGTAGATTTAATGAAGACTAGAGATGAATCATTCATAAGAGCTATATTCGGAGCAATATACTCACCTGGATACGTAGCTGAATGCATAGTTGATCACATCGTAGAAGAATCTGCGTCGGAAGAAGAAATCATTCAGAAGATGAGAGAAATAGACTTAGTGTATAAAACTATAATAAAAGCTAAGTTGTTCTCGAAAACAGAACCATTTAAAGGAATTCTGTACGAGACAGGTGAATCTACTATAATGGTTTATCAACACAGGTACATGCGTAAAAATTCAAAAAGAAAACTTACTAAAGAAGAAATCGATAACATTTTCACATTCTTAAAAGAATACGGAATGCATGGAGACGGTGAGAATAATGAAAGATAATAAAGGAGAGTTAGGGTTTCATACGAATATTTCGTATGACTCTAACCACTTCAATGTAGCAGATAGAGTGAATTCTGCTAAAACATTTAAACAACGTGTAAGAATATTATATGAAACAAGAGTGTACTCTTTACCTTATAGAACCGTCATCCGCATACTAGAAGACGTCTTGAAAGATAGAGAGCGTCTGATGTGTAAACTTATGGAAATGAACCAAGATCTTTTTTTGTATAATACAATGCCGAATTACGAACTATTTTATTTACGAGAATTCAATAGAAGAAGAGATGCTCAGGAAGACGCTAAAATTAGAAAAGACATGATTATAAACATGTCCATCTTATATGAACAAAAACTTGTTCTGTTCAAAGAAATGAATATACTAGGAAATTCTAGAAGATTATTATTACTAGATATTTCTAATGATTCTAAGAAAATGTATTCTGAGTTGTTGCATTTATTTCAATACGATAGAAAAACTCAACAAACTCTAAACAAGATATATCCAGAAATATATTGTGAACTTAAAGACAAAGATGTAGCGTGTAGAGCTATCGTCGACATGTTTTCTGAAACAATCAGAATGAACATGGATCATCGTGTCGTGTTGAATGTTTTACATCGTTCAATTAAAGAGTTAATAAAAGATGGTTGGGAAGAAGAACAACTTAGTTACTTTAATGCGGAGATAGCGTACTATGTAAAACGGTGTTTATACGCGATGACATCGATTGAAGAAGTATTCGATTTCGTATGCCATGTGTCTTTATTAGAAGACGCTTGTGTATCTGATCTAGAAATGAGCTTCATAAAGATGTACATTCAATGTTTAGATATGGTTATAGAGGATCACACGTTCACCACACATATACCAGAGCATACGTATGCGAATTATGAGAACGTGAACGAAGTAACTGAATTCATGATAAATAAGGATTCGAATCACGTATACATACGATACAATATGAATCTATTAGCAGAACTAGTTCTGTATATAAATAAATTACACGAGAATGGAGAATATTTTGCAAAAGAGATAGGGACTATGAATGAAAATTTCCTTAGGACGTTCTTGGTAAAGGATGTAGAAATATATTCTTGTGATGAACATATTATAAATCTCAGAGAATACTACAAAGACATGATGAATAATCCTTTAGAAGAGATAGTCGAAAAATTATACGGTTTATGTGAATCTGTTTACGAAGGTCTCGAGAGTTACAGAAGAAACATGAACAAAGAAGTTAATTCCATTCTAAGAACAGAAAAAGTGATAAGCATAACGACTAATGGATGGCTTACTCCTTCTGGAGAAATAGATTTATCAGACTGTATGACTAACAAACGGAATAGCATGGTACGAAGAATCATGGGTACTAAGAAAGAAATATGCGATAGAGCATTTGATTTAAACGAAACTAGAACATCATTAAAGCTTAACCGGTCATTATATGTTATAGCTGAGATGTTAGGCGTAAATTATAATCATGATAAAATTCATTCTTTTCTGAAGCAATTCATTTTTACTAGAAAAATAGACAAAGATGATTTCATGCAATCATTCGCAAAGGTAGTATTCAATGTAAATCCTGATGAATTAACAATTGACTCAATATACACTATACCAGGGTTAAGTGTATTGACTTCTAAAACAAATCTAGAATATTTAGATTCAGATTTAGTTATGCAATTCTTAAGGTTGGATGTGAGGAAGGCTAATTTTGAAGATTCGATGTACATCAACGATAGTTCAGATGATGATACTTTTTTATTAGACGATCCTAATATAGAATTTGATTTTGAGGATTTAATGGATAAAGAAGTCGTTAATATTAACATGATGTTACCTATGCAAATATTGAGACAAATGAAATATGGTAAGATCAATATATTCATGACGTCTCTACATGATTCGTATATATACTACACGTTCATTATAGCCATGCTTAATTACTTCAGAAACTGATTATATATTATTTAAATGTAACCTGTGCAAATATTAAGCATATTGGTTAACATTATAATGTAAATCAAAAACAATAAGGAGGAAACACATGGCAAAAATACCATCACTAAACGACTTACACAAAAACAATGTTCCAGAAGAAAATGAAGAAGAAGAAGTAAGAGGTAGAGAAAAAGAAGCAGAAGAAACAGAAGAATATAAATTCGCAGCAGCTTCTAGATTCTTCGGTAGAGAAGAAGAATCTCCGTATGTTGAGGAGGAAGTGATCGAATATCAAGAAGGATCATATTCTGATGAGATCGATTCTGATGAGATCGAAGAAATAGTATCTGATAGATTTAATTCTGCAAGCAGCATAACTAAAAAATTAAGCGAAGCTGAAGAAGAGATAGTTAACAGGAAAGATATTAAAACAAATATAAAATTAGGAGGAGATCAAATGAGCAACAAACCGAACAACATTTATGAAAAACACGGTATCATACTAGTACCAGCAGAGATTGAAGTTGGTAAAGTAATTACCGACGAAGAAATGAAAGCTTTCTCGAACGATAAATTCGAAAAAGAGATGTTAGATCTTATCGGTTCTGGTAAGAGTGAATTATCTGGAAGAATAGAAATACATGTTCCAGCAGTTCAAATCGAAAACGCTATAGTTAGAATAATAAGAAGCAGCTGTGAAGTTGCCGCTGAATCTGGTATCGATATTTACGACGCATCAGAGAAATTTATATCTAATATCGTTGGCTTGACTAAGACTGTCTTAAGAGACGGATTAGGTAAACAAACTATAAAAAGTTTCGCAGAGGATATTTACGAAACATTGCTACAAACAGGAATGGAGAAAAGTACTGCTGAGGTTAATGCTATTAATATGGCATCATCTTACATCGGTAAGGATGTATTCAAACTTAAAAATTCTTCAGCAGGATTACCTGCAGAGGTTTTAACTTTAGTAGTTAATGCTGATGTTGTTCCAGATGAAGAAGATGCAACGTTTAATCTGATAATAAAAGGATTAATAAATCCTATAAGATCTATTTCTGATGGAGATGGAACAGTTAAAATAGCTTTAGCTTTAGACAAAATAATGAAGATAGCGCAAGGTACCTTCAAGTCTGAAGAGTTAATGGATAAGGATGTTAAATTTGATACAGCTACACTGAAAGCAGAATCAGGTATATTGACTAAGGTTGTATACACTGTAATTAAACAAGGTAGATAAAGGTGATGTCCTTCGGGACATCTCTTTTTTTATCTGTATAGGAGGAACGTCGATGGATACAGTTATATCCATTAAAATGATGGAAAGATTATTCTCATTATTAACAGAAGAGATTATAAAAAGCTATGATACCTACTTCATATCATTAAATAGTGTTCTGAATACTATGTTTTATGATAGCATTGTCACGGAGATATCGGATGTAGACGTTAGAGAAGAATACATAAACAATATTCAGAACGTAATAAAAAACAATATAATGAAATTATACAGTAAAGATAAAATGTACTATTTTTATTATAATTCTAAACCTAGCATAAATTCAACACTTTATAAGGATTGGGATTCGTATTTAAATAAATATAAATTTGGTTCAATGTTTAGTATATTTGAAGCATTTACTAAAAGTATATCAGCATTTGCTAAGGATTTTAAAAATATAAGAGTCATAGACACGAAAAACATAGAACCATGTGTCATTCCGTACTTATACTCTCTCAAGCACACAGCTCAAAGAACAATAATAGTTTCGAGAGACATGATGGATTGGTTATCTGTAGCTAGAGGTATACATATGACTGACGGAAATAATATTATAACTACCACTGAGAGACACGCATCTAAAAAACTTAAATGCGTACCGTCATCGCTATTACACAAATATCTATTTCTTATTCACTTAGAGAAACATTCTTACATTTCTCCGTTGGGAAAGATGAAAGGAGGGATTTCTAAGAGTTTAAGTTTCTTGATAAAGATACATCAACACGACTTCAGAGATGACGTATTTTTAGATCCATCTTTTAAAATGTTCGACATGGATGAGTACATAAAGACTTTTAAAATAAATTTTACTTTTTAAAAAACTAACATTAATCTATAAAGAATAAATATTAGAGGAGGATATAAAGATGATACATGAATTGACGAATGAAGCATTTAGAGAATTCATAAATCTTAGACTATTTTCAATAGCTAGAATGAATGCATTCGCTTTGATAAAAAATAGGAATAAGAGTCTAACGTCGTTGAACAAAGATTACACACTGTCATTTCCGTTAGGGATAACAGAAGACTTACCGGTGGATGTGGCTCAAGATATAGCTAATTCTACTAAATTGGATTTAGCTATGAAAGTTAAAGCTTTAATCGAGGCTAATACTTTCGACTCAGCACAGGATGCATCTATAACAAATGTGTTAGCATACTTACCTGTTAAACGTGACGGAGCTAATGCTGCATTATCTATACCAGACATCGTTGCTAATACATCATCTGCTCAATATATAAACGAAGCAATAATGTATGCTAATAAGTTAGGTGTTAGAGAAGAAGAAGTCATACTAGAAGATGCTAACAAAGCCATAGTGTCTAACGACAAAGGACATCCATTGTATGTGAACGTAGAGATACCGTATATTACAGCCAATGACGAAATCAAATATGTTAAGAACACGATAGGAATAGAAGTAGTAATAAAACGTATAAAATCAATTGACTTAGCTACGGTTATTCGTGAAAATGACCCTAAAAAGATGGTTAAATCGTATCTTAAGGCTACTTCTAAAGAAGGTTATTTCCTGAAAGATTTTGTTTTAGAATTAGATCATATCAAGAAAACTGCTGAGGTTAATGCTAACCAAGCATCATTATTATCTTACATCCAAAAAGAGAAGATAAGAATGGATGTAGGTTCTGGTTACGTTTACCCGTTCGTATTCTTCGCTGTTACCGATGAATTTGTATCAGTTTGTAAAGAACAGATTAAAGTGGACTTAACAAATACAACTGATTTGAAACAAGTAATGAAAGGTTTACTCGCTCTAGGTATATTCGTATATCATACGAATGATCAAATAACATCGTTCTATGACGGAGATACGAGTACATCTACTGTAATGATGCAAGACTTCACTACAGATGTAAGCAAGTACGAGAAGGAGATTCAGCAGTTGATAAGGTTATCTAAGTAATAAATTAAAACAAAGGAGGAACAAATACGATGAATGGAATGCAAATAATGGATATAATGGAGAGTTACGATGTATACTCTCCTAGCACTTTCACGATAAGAAGGGAACTACCTGCTATATTAGAAGCTGCCATGGAAGCAGAAGATGATTTAGATTTAGATGAAGAGATTGAGGATGGTAAAAAAGACTTCGCAAAAAATAAACACATTAGCGATGATGACGATGATGATTCAGAAGGAACTCCATTGAAAAACATCAAAGCCGAAGCAATAAATAAGAATAAGTACACTATTCAAATACTCATTAAGTTATACGACAGATTACTTAATAGAGTTAACGTTAACTCTATTCCTACAGAGGCGATAACTCAATCTGGAGGAGACATTAAAAAGTTAGGGAAATTGTATAAAGACAAAACATACTATGAAGTATTCAAAGCAATGAATGACACACATAGACCTGTAGCTGAATCTTTCGGCGGAGGAGATAGTAAGTATTTTGAAATATTCGAAAAATTCTTAAATAACGTTGAGAAGTACACTCCTAAGTTTAAGAAAGCTCACACTAAGAAAAAAGAAAACTTAGTTAAAATAGTGTACATGACTTCTGTTATGTATCTTATGGAGATGTCTACGGTACTATCAGCTACAACCGTACACATATTTAATAAAGGAAGCAAGTCATTCGATAGACTTCTTGAAGAGACTAAGGAGTATAAAGCATTGTTTGAAAAAGCTGATAAGTTCTTCAATGATAACGAAAGTGATATTCCTAAATTCATGACTCAAGATATATCGATTTCTGAATCAGCTATTCGTGAATGGTACAATAACGTAGATAACTTGGAAGAGATAGACGGTGCTCTAATGGACATAACTGAATCAGTTATGAATATAGGAGGAACATCTTCTAGACAGATAGGTCTAGCTCATGTTGCTAAGTTACTTAAATACGGATTATCTGTTACACTATATAAGCTGTTCGGTTTAGCAAGATATATCATGTATGTAACATACTACCAAAAATTCACTATAGCTAGAAAAATTCAATTGATATCATCATCATTAGAATTAGTTGAAAGCGACGGGGATGCTAACGTTAGAAACGAAAAAAGAAGTACGTCTACTCAATCTTCGATAGAGTACAAAGCCGACATAGTGCAGTCTACTAATAGAGCATTGGTGGATTCAAATACTAATGATGGAAAAGATGCAATAGAATTCTAGTTTTTGAAAGCTCTACGGAGCTTTCATTAACATGGTTATTTTAATTATATATTATTAAAAAGAAAGGAGGAAGATAAAGTTGATGAATCATGATAGAATCTTAGTGTTATCATCTATACACAAAGAAGTAGACAATGTAATGCTAGAAGACATGAATAAGACTAATGATAATCTGGTGTCATTAATCAGAAAATATATACATGAAGGATGTCGTGTCGTTTATAACGACAAGTATGATATTAAATTATACGTATTAGATGGACAAGATGTTATAGTTAATGAATTCATACTGTAGACAACATTAATGTATTGAAAAACATATAACTCAACAGGAGGTAGTATGACATTAAATAGGAAGATATGGAAAAAAATGAGTATCGCAGATAGAATAAAGGTATTCATGAAAGCGTATAAGCAAAGAGACCCAGATCTATTGTATGCTATATCAGAGAATATAAGATACAATAGGTATCATGGAGAAGTAATATTCACTGATAATGAAATACAACATGTTATCAATGAAAAGATAGAGCTCTTTGCCGAGAAATGGGTTCAAAATTGTGATGAAAATCTAGAACCAATAATAATTTACGAATTACCTACAGATGAGGATATCGAAGCATCCATCATGTCTGGTAAAGATTTCCTAATATCACATGGAGTAAAATATGATATCTCTTCAGCCGAGAAACTTACAGATCTATATGAAGAAAGAAGTATCTTCACTTCTGAGTTCGGACCGCATGGTAATTTCAAGGAAATAGATGTACATGATCACTTCTTTACGTGTACATGCGGAACAAGTAAAGGTAAGAGTTATTTAGGAATGATTTGTCCGAACTGCGGACAGCCAGTTACTGAGAGAGACTTCTCTGTTGACAAGTTTGGATATTTCAAAAGCAAGTATGATGTTAGGTTCATAACACCAGTAGGTTACGCTTTACTTAGTAAGATACTGAGATCTACAAACTCTAAAGTAGGTATTCTGGATCACATCATGGGAGCGAGAGTTCAACCTCCTAGTAAACGTAGAAAAAGAAAAACCATAAGTGAAAAAGCATTAGCTAGACAAGAAGCTAAAGCTTTAGAATTTTCTAAATTAATATCCAGGTACAAGAAAAGATACCTTTATGAATCTGTAGAGGATTTAATAAACGAAGTTCTCAGTACTCAGAAGTATAACGCTAATAAGAAATTAATCGAACATTTCTTGAAGAATAAGGATAAGTTCTTTTTAAAATACATCCCAGTAATATCCACTGCCTTCAGAAAAATGAGTCACACACAAACATTCGGTGTTGATAAATTTGAAGCGCATAATGATTTAAATGGTATTCTGATAGGTATGTCACAAGCACTACAAGCGTTTGATATGACTTACGGTCACGAGAACCAATGCTGGAAATACTACAACACAGTCAATAAATCTATTGTAAAAATGTTTAATTCGATTTATTTATTAGCTGGAAAAGGAAAAGGCTCGTACATGAGAGCATGTGTAATGGGTCAAAGACAGAATAACGTAATAATGGCTGTATTAGAGCCATTAGATAGAGGATTAACCGAAGATATCTGTATGATTTCGTACAGACATCTTATAGCTTTAAAAAATAAGGATATAGAGGCGTATCTCTTGAGTAAGGGTATACCTTCATACATAGTACACAATATGATGAATCATAACTCAGTTATTCAAGAAGATATGAAAGTACATCTTCGTAACTTTATTAAAGAGAATATCGTTGTAGTAGAATACAATAGACAGCCGACTATCAGAATGCAATCATCATTAGCATTAACGGTAGCTGGATTAACTGACTATCCTGTGTTATTCGTACACCCATCAACTGCTAAGAAGCCTAATGCTGATCATGATAAAATATCTGTCACGTTTACCCCGATAAGGGTTAGATGTAATAACACTGAGAATTGCTGGAAATGGCTAAAGCCTATGTCGCCTGCGGGCTCTCGAAAGAGTGAAGAAAAGTACATAGTATGACCTAGAAGCTGAGATAAAAGCCATCCTCTGATGAGAGTACTCATGATGGTGCTGTCGGTCAATAAGGTCTCTTTAAAGAGAATACTTATACAATGTCAAATCAGCAGCCTTTAAACTATTGATTCCTATATTTCAAAAGGAGGTCGATATGGATAAAATATATAAAATAAAGAATCATGATTTCGATGGAAAATACTATTGTACAAGAGATGGAAAAATATTCTCCAATATAACTAACAAAGAGTTAAGAGACTTTGATGATTGTAGAAGAGGATATAGAAAAGTTAAACTGTACGACGTGAATTCGAAACCTATAACGTTGAGTAAACATATAATAATAGCTCATATGTATGTCGAAGGTTACGAGGAAGGTCACACCGTCAATCATGAAGATGGAAATATTCTGAACAACGCATGCAGTAATCTGAAATGGATATCAAACCTAGATAATATACGACACTCAATAGATAATGGTTTATCTCCTTCTAGAAAAGCTCAATTAAGTATTGAAGACGTTGATAAAATATGTTACATGTTATTCTGCGAAAATATGAGGAACATAGACGTATCTAGAAAATTGAATATATCTAAATATGCTATCCAGAAGATTAAATCTAGAAAGAATTATAAAAGAATTTCTGAAAAATATATTAATCGATAGTTTAGGGGTTCAACGACTATCCCTATGGTGGGGAGTAAGAGTTCAAGTGAACTTTGAAGTACAGTGTTACCTAATATCCATTTTACAATGGATGTGGTTAAGATATAGTCTCAACATGCAGAGAAATACTGTAGACGCGATTTCGCGTGGTATGAGAGTAACGTCTCATATTAAGATAATTGGGAGACGCTCCTTCGTGTAAAGCCATAACAGATGAAGAAAATCTATCGTCTAAATTTTATTGGAGGATGGGTTCACATTGTTATACATTAAACTACGACGGATCATTAAACGGAGAATCTTTACCATTTAATGATATAGCAATAACTATAAAACTGAGTGTACCTAGTTTCAATCATAAACAGAAACATAAAGTTAAAATAGGAATGAAAACAGCATTAGTCGTGGATGAATTCGGCAATCTATTAGATTCTGAACTTGAGTCTTACACTGAAGAAATATGTATAGGTGGGCCTGATACATCTTCTTTGAAAAAATACGAAGACGAGTTCAACGCATTCTTTAACGGTAAAGACACATGATATTAAAGAATGAAGATTACGCTAATGTGGTATTAACCGGAACAATACTAGAATATGACATGAGCGCAGCTGGTCCGTCTGTAGCAAGAGCTGAAAATTTAATAACTGAAGAATTCTACAGAGAACTTATGTCGTGTACTGATAAACACACTCGACAAGTTAAGTTCGGGTTATACCTCGGTAAATATAATTTACAAACAGCTAAAGAAGAAGCTTTGAACAAATATGTTAATCTCTTCTTGAAAGAGAACGCAATAAAAGATGTACATGTAATGGAAATAGCTTCAGATGCTATATGGTTACTAAATCCTCCAAAAATACACAAAACATCTTTTAATGAATTTGTTAAGTTCAGACTGGATAGAAGTGCTTCGATTATGATATCTTATGAAGGCGTCAGATATTACGCTGACGCCTGGGATGGTAATATGTTTACTAGAGGATTGAAGTTAGAAGATAATCCTAATGGTAAATCGTTCATAAAAAATTTATTGAATATGATAGAAGAAGGATGCGAAAAAGAGCAATCTTATAAGTTTTTACACGAAGCAAAAATGCATGTACTGAAAGAAACATTGATTCTGAAGAACAAGGAATACTCTTTAGGAATGATTGATTTCTTATTAAAATCTATAATATAAGGAGAAACTAAATGATAAAAAAATACTATGATCCTATTAAAAATTCTTACGTGAATGTTCTAAATATAAGTAGAGATAATCTTGACGTATCGGTACATGATATTAGAAGATGTCTAGATGATATTATTAAAACTGACATAAAACAAAATAAAGATAAAGAAGGTTATTTTGTATCAATTATTGGAAATGTTAATCCTTATAAATATAATTCTTTCGGATTTTGTCCTACTGATTATGTTATATTTGATAGAAAAAATAAATCTATAGAAATCCTGATGGATGCTTCGTCCGAAATAAAAGAGTTCTTTGATAATTATTTAGAAGTTTAATACAGGAGGTAATAAAAATGACATATGATAAATGGTATATGTTGTGCTCTCATTTGACTGAAACGGATGCTGAAGAATCAAACTACCGTAATCAGGTGAGATTCGTCAAAGGCGAAAACAACATAAAGATTATTAAAAACAAAATGTTAAATTGTATCGCGAGCGAATTAGAGAAACACGACGAAACAGAGAAACACGACGAAACAGAGAAACACGACGAAACAGAGAAACACGACGAAACAGATATAATGTATACCATAATGTATGGTTTTCATGTAACAAAATTATCTGAAAGCATAATAGTACGTTATGATGGGGATGACGTACCTGAATATTTCGCAGTGGTTTGTTCGGAAAATAAAGATAGTATCTTGTTCGAAAGTGTTGATTCTATTGAATATAAAGATTTCATAGAGAAGAACGGTGAAAATCTAAAAATATTAAATGGTGATTTAGATTTATCGGTATACGAGAGTAACAATAACACTGTAAGATTATACAGATACAAGGAGGAAGAATAATGAAAGAAAGAAAATGGTATTGCATTAAAAGCGGAAGTATGATACAAACTTCTAGCGATGGAAATAACGCTCTAGGGTGGTCATATGTGTCATTTGAACCATCGTTGGAAGTAGTTAAACAAAAGATATCAGATGTAATATTCAAAGATATGGCTGATGATTCTAACAAAGCTTTCGAGGATAAACTGGATGAATACACTATAGACGCTAAAGTTGATATACGTGTAACTGAAGTCGACCCAAAAGTAATCATACGTTATACTGGAAATAAACCTATAACCGAATACGTTATAGTGTGTTCCAATGGAGTACTGATTGCTTTATATGAAAGTGTAGAATCTAAAAAATATAAAGAATTTATAAAAACAAAAGAATACGTTGACTTGAAGAAAGAGGAAGCTATATTAGTACTAAAATATGAGGTGACGCATGGGTATACAGTTCAAAAATAAAGAAGAAAAAGCATACCCTATTAGTGTTAAACAAACTTCGAATGAAGAAGAAATAATGTTAATACAATGCTCAATGTATTTCGATACTGATGTAGAGAAGAACATGGCATTGTTAGGTTATTATATGTGTAGAAATCGTGCAGATGCAGCTAAAACTTTGTCATTAGAATTGATGTATCTTGAGTCTACATTATCAGAGTACGTCAAAAATAAGAAATCGAAACTAGTAAATAAAAGGTTTGAATCTGTATTAAGATACGTATCAGGTAAAACTATAATTAAATCGGAAACAGAAGAAAATGATATAGGAGGATTAGCTATAGTATCCAATACAGATGGAGAAATTAAATTCTTTTTCGAAAGCATAAATGAAGGAATGGATTATGCTTCCAGCATGGATACTAATAAGTATCATTTAGAAACTTATGTTTTTAAAACGTACAATAAAGAGTGAGCCCCTAGGGGCTCTTTCTTTTTTGTCACTTTACTTGATACCGAATACTTCTCTGGCATCTTTATTTAGTTTTTCCATAAGAGCATTAGCTAACATATCAACATTTACGTCGAATGTTTTTCTTGCTCCAGGAGAATACTGACTACATATAACATCGTATCTTCTACCTGAATCTACACCGATAGGCATTAATTCGTCAGGTCTAACTTCTGCTACTATACCTTTAAGTGCAGTTGTTTGAGAGCCCTTATCGCCTTTACCAGTGAAATCATAGTATTCTATGAAATATTCTATTAACATTTCATCTTTTTCTATCTCATCACCGTTTAATTTATGTGGTGCTTTCACTTCTTGCGGAAGATCAGTATGTTCTCTCTTATCAAAATCGTCAGTAGATTCCAATAATATTGCTTCCTCTTGCATAGATAAAACATCTTTCTTAACACGCTCTATTAACTTCTTCACAGTATTGGAAGCTGTAGAAGGATCGAATGCATAAGTTAAGTTTATATTAGTAACTATCCCGGCCTTATGAGCTGTCTTAGACTTCTTATCAAGTTCTGATAATTCAGAAGCATCTAAGAACTGAGACAATAAATCATCATCGGATCCGCTGACATATTCCACTAAGGCTGTTTCAGCATCAACATAGTCATCTAAAGTCAGAGCATTTATTATTTTTGATTTTTTATTAACTTTACAAGCTATACGTTTAACCGCTTTAACCATGAAGTATTCAGAAGCTGATTCAGATATTATTATAGAATCTTCGTAATTTAAAGATTCAGATTTCCATAACACGTTAACCATAGATCCCATAGTAGCTACTATCTCCATACCATTATACTTAAAGAAATTAGCATCGTGTGCAACTATATCTCCAGCACCTACTGTTTGATTAAGTCTAACTGAAGGAGTCATGTGACATGTAACATATTTACCCTTCGCGGAGTTCTTGTATATTCTACGTAGTTTCACACTATCTATACTACCATCAGCATAAGTTATCTGAACATATCTTGCTGTAATTTTAGTTATCTTACCTTTATTTTTAGACTTAACAACAAAGTCTTCACTCATGTAAGGTAACGCTTTATCGAACGTATTCGTGTAGTAAGCGGTGTCCATTTTATTTATTGCGATAATAGCACTCTTCTGAGCTTGATTCATTGCATCCCTAGGAGCATCTGATCTACTAGCTGAACCTGTAGTTATGGCTTCTGTAGACGTTACAATCTGTTTAGATTTTAAAGTATCAGGATCATCAATAACATTGAACATTCCTGATAAGTTATCTATACACGGATCAATCGTAAGTTGTTTATTTATACCTATGTTCGCAGAGAAAGCTGTAGGTAATCCTATAGAACCAACATACGAAGAGTGATAACTACGTCCTTCCCATGTATAACTTCTTGGTAGGTTTTTACCCATGTGTCCTTTATAGTTACATGACCAACGCTTAATGTTTTCCATATAAGGGTTTAGTTTACTGTATTCTTCAGTATTAGGTAGAGCTGTTACACTAGTTATTATTCTTTCTTTAGGTAAAGACATCTTTGGGTTCTTCGCTCCTCTAGATTTCTTTATGGCATATTCTGAATACGCGTTCGATAACTCTTTATAATATACTGCTTGAATCATTTCAGCGTATCTTATTCTACAAGAATTAAGAGATAACTCTTCCATGACTTCATTCGAAGCTAATAAATTATTAGCGTACAACATCACTGATGTGAATTCTGTAGGTTGATTCAATGATTCTAATATATTCTTAGTATACGGATCTATGAAACAACTTTTAAAAACTGACATTTGAATAGGAAATGATAAATTGTTCCCGGTGACAGTACTTAATACCGCAGACGTGAAATCTGGATTTTCTAAGTCAGAAAGCTTATACATACTAAGATCTTCGTTTGCTAAAGGATAAAATAACATCGACATCGCAGCATCTTGTACGTCTATGTATATACTGGAATCCTCTAATTTTATTAGTATCTCCGTATCTTTATTCGCTCTTCTAGCCTTCTCTGAAGAGTGTATTATTTCATGTTTCACACCTGTTCTTTCTATGATAGAATACAATCCATCAGTATACATGAGAATGTATATTAATGGAACCCATTCATTCATAAGTTTAACGTAAGTAGAAGTTAACTTATTTACAGTCTTTATTGCGTCATAATAAGGACGAATACCTATCTTTGAATGATCTGATAATATGAGTATAGCGTTGTATATCGTTTCATGATCTATCATTCCTGGGACGTATATTCTAGCCGTTTCTAAATTAAGTAATATCAATGATCTTTCAGCGTCACCAATCATACCTATAGCTACGTAATTATCGTCTGATACGTTCACTGATGTGTTCAGAGTTTCTATGTCTGTACTTTTGAAGTATATTACCACTTCCCCGTCAGATATCTCATTTATTTTTGTTTTATCAGCTCTAGTATCTATCGATCCTATTACGCTAGATAATTCCTTCATTTCTTCGCTCATTATATTTGATTTTAAGTTTGAAGCGCTATGGTCTCCTATTGAAAAATCTTGAGTTTCTTTGGCACTCAACATAGCCTTCAATGCACGTAACATTTTGTTTCCTTGCGGTGTTAGACCGTTACCATATTTACGTTCCATGAATACTTTATTATAATTTGTAGTAATTATAACAGCATCATCGACTTTTAAAATAGGTAAATATGTTAATTGTCCGATAAGTATTTTCTCACTCGAACCGGTTTTGATACGGTTACCTTTATACATTTTAGGTATATCTACTGTCACGGTGAATTTATTCCCGTCTTCATCAGAGAATCTAGTAGATACAGTGTTTACTTCTTTGTATTTATCTGACGTATCTGTTATACTCATGCTTTCTACGTATACAGGTATTTCAGCATCTTTAAAAGCAGAAGCCGCTGCCGCAATATGAGGAATTAAAAGTTTTTCATTATAAGCTTCTGTGAATTTCATGAATCCGTTCTCATCGTATCCTTGTTCGGAATGAATAGGAATACTGATTTTCGGTATACTCATATCCACTGGATTATTCAATGTATCCATCAGTGATACTTTCGTATTCTTGCCATTAATGTTTACATCTATATCAGCTTTATACATTTTATTTATAGCTGTTTGTTGCTTAGGTGTACTTAATCTAGTTATTCTTTCTTGTCTACTTTTGTTAACAGCATCCAGTACAGCAGATGTAGCATTAGAAAGATGAACATCATCATTTGACAATACATCGGATAATTCATTTTGAATTTCTTCTGGAAGCTCGATAGTCAGATCCTCAGTTGATCTTAATAACTTTACATCCTCCTGATCTTTTGCTTCTGTCTCCGCTGTAGATGTGACAACTACCGGATTGACTTCTTTCAGTTTATCTTCTAAATCTTTATCAGAAGTATCATCTCCTACATTAAGTTTATTTATTAATAAGACTAATGTGTGAACGGCATCGTTCACGCTCTCATCCGGTTTCTTAGCTTCTAATATGTCGCTGTCTCCGTTATAGTTTGTGACATTATATGCTCTGTGTTCCGAAGCGGACCATTGTACTAAGTTACTCTGAATACTCTCTACGATATTCATGTCTTTATCTACTTTGAATTTAACTATACCATTTGGAGAAGTGAATAAGAAAGATATATCATGTAAAAGATGCGCATATTTCTTAGATTCATATTGTAAAAAATACAGAAAGTTTCTTAGCATATCTGGATACTTAGCTGCTCTCGCCACATTCATATCTGATAGTTTAGGTATATCGAAATAATGTAAATCGAAAACCATTATCGCTTCTGAGTATTTTTTACCTTCAGAAAACTGCTTAAATTCTTCATTATCTTTTTTATCTGGAAATTCTGTTTCAAATCTAAAAGTTTTTCTGAATTCAGTAAGAATATAAACCCATGCTTTCTCAGGTTTGTCTTCTCTATTGTAACCTGAAGAAACTTCAGCCACCATAGCTGAACTGAAATCTACTACATTCAGACCTCCTAGAGATTCAGGGTCACATTTTATTAAGTTTAGTATAGGAACATTTGTTTTTATATTTGCTGTAAACTCTTTTCTGTAATTAACAACTCTACGTTTATTTGTACCATTCATGAAGAAAAACGCATTATTCGGGTGATACGCTGTTCTAACACCGAATACATTAAATCTAGTCTTAACATTTGTGCTTATGTATTTTTTAACCACACCATACATCTTATCATACGTCGGAGAAACGAAGACATATACACTACCTTTAGACATCGGTTTAGTCAGGTTATTCCTTACTACCGACTTAACTAGAGATAGTGATGGTATTTTTTTAATCTCGAGCATAAAAATACCTCCTTTTATTATATACTTTAATGTTCAAAATATTACAATATTAACATTTATATATGAATATAGGAGGTAAAACAATGATAACAATAGCTGATGATATAAAACTGTGTTCCATAGTTAGTTCGTATTACGCGGATCAAGCGTATTTAGAATCAGCTGCAACAGAACACATAAGAATACTCATACATGATACTCTTAAAACTTTTGTTAATTTTAAAGAATCAAACGATACACCGATACGTATAGCTTCATCTATACCGATGATAAAACGTATCATAACTAAAGATAAACAAATTTTTAGAACAATAACACCATTTGTGATGGCTTCTGTTAATGAAACAGAAGATGAAAATATAGGAGCACTCATTAGTCCACAGAATACATCGTTCAAGGGTGATCTATATCCGTATCCGTTACACACTCAGGCAATCTATAGACGCATGAAGAATTACGATATATCGAACAATATAGAGATACGTCTAGGTGAAAAAACATCTAATTTTACGTGTGCAGCAATTGTGTATGATGATACACGACCTTTAGTTAATTCATATAAGAAGACTTGGGACTGGGAAATCACGCCTGGAAGAGTGTACCAAAAAGAAGTTCAGATGAAGACAATAGTTCCGGAGCTAATAATAGCCGAGTACTGTAACTGGTGTGAACATGAAATAAACTTCGATTGGTTCATAGAAGAGATGAATGAAAAGTCTACTTCTAATTTCGTATTCGATAAAGAATTAGATAAGGGTACAGGTAAATGGGTAGTTGTCATGAAATACATAACTATAATGAAATTCAGAGCAGCATCAACACTACAACCTGCACCAGAAGAAGAAGGAGATGAAGTTCGTTACTGGAACGTTTCTAGATCTTTCTTGTTTAGTTTTAATATACCTACAAACTTCCTATTCTGCAGAGAAAGCGATATAAGAACTCCTGAACTCGGAGGAACTAAAGAGAACTACCTAAACGATCTAGTAGGACACGTATCTACAACTACCACGTCAAGCACAGGAATTAACACATATGATTTAACTACAAAACTAAACATTCCTAATGTATATGATGGATACACTTTGATTGAAAACTACGGTTTATTAGATGTAGACTTCGATCAAATAAAAAATGAAGATATTAAGATACTAGAAATAGACGTTAAAGATTCCATATTAACTACAGAAATGGAAAAAGAATGTGCATTCATCGAATACTGTATTAATAAAGGTTTGTTCGATAGTAAATTAGATACCCCTGTCAAAGTGGTGATAAAGTCGGACAACATTATTATAGATACACATTCAACGATAGCTGATGCTACGTTGTTGGTTAGAACAAATGTCACTTCTAAAATCTACGGTGATAAGAACTGTAATATATATGTATACTTCGATAATAAGATGTATAGTGAGTTTCTTAACATATATAAAGGTCCAGAAGTTCTTCATGTAGATAACATGAGTATAAAACAAGTCATGGGAAGGTAATGAGGTCCTCTGGACCTCTTGTTTTCTTATTATATATTATATTCATGTATCGGTGACAAATAAAAATATCGGAGGTTTAAAATGAAAAACACAATATTGAGAATGGTCGAGGTGACGGTTCTATTTATTTCTCTAACGTTTGTAGCGGTAGGTGCTGATGCATCTAAAGTTATATCGTTCACATTTGGAATGGAGGGAGATAAATTAGATAAAAGCTCCAATCATTCAAGATATGGTGTCTCGAAGGAAACGATCAAAAGGTACAACAAGTATTACGGGACGTCATATACGGTGAGCACTTTGACGAAGAGTCAAGCTTACACGATAGCAAAAACTCTATATTACGATAAATATAATATAGGGAAGATCCACGATAACAAGTTGGCAATCGCCATCTTCGATTTCATGTACAACTCTAACCCTACTACCGCTGCAAAGAAAATAGAAAAAGCAGCTGTTTCTGTAGGTGTAAAAAATATTAAAATAGATGGTAAGCTTACCATCTCAGAGTTAAACGAAATTAATAAATGTAACACAGATAATCTAGCTAATAAGATATGTGACTCTAGATTATCATACATGAAGTCATTGAAAGTTTGGAAGAAATACAAGAATGGATGGACAAAGAGAGTCATGTCCATTAAGAAAATGTAAAGGAGGAATTAAAATGAAAAGAAGCGAGTGTTCCCAATGCATAATAGAAAAAGATGGAACACTGTATTGCGCTGTAAACAAGAAGCATAATAAGTTTACACCTATTGGAGGTAAAGGTGAAGCTAAAGAAAGTCCTTTAGACATATTGAAAAGAGAATTAAAAGAAGAAGTAGGAGAATTAAATATAGAAAAAATAGACTACTTAGGTAAACACGTTCATGTACATAAAGATAAATCTGAAGTAGATGTACATTTATATAAAGTAAAAATAAATTCTGAAAACGAATTAGAATCAAAAGAAGATTTTCTAGAAATAATACCGATACATCTTATTCTAGAAAGAATAACAACTATAAATGCATACACATCACTGTGTGCTATAGTTGAAATACTTAAATTGAAGGAGTGTGTTTAATGAGTAAGAAAAAGAATGTATACGACGCTGACAGTATTCAGCATCCGGGACCTCTGGAAGCAGTAAGAATGAGACCTGGTATGTACATCGGTACAACTGATATAAAAGGATTACATCATCTAGTGAACGAAATAGTAGATAACTCGATAGATGAAGCGTTGATAGGAGTATGTGATACGATTCGTGTAACTATACATGAAGATGATTCGTTATCTGTTGAGGATAATGGTAGAGGTATACCATGTGGAAAAAACAGTGCTGGTGTAGAAGTTTTACAACTGACGTTCAGTGAGTTACACGCTGGAGGGAAGTTCAATAATGACGCGTACGAGCATTCAGGAGGATTACACGGCGTCGGAACCACTGTAGTAAACGCATTATCTACATATTGTGAAGTTGAATCAAGAAGAGACGGAGCACTTCATAGATTGGTATTCGTTAACCAAAGTACTGATGGTTTACAATACGTAGATAAAATAGATAAGAACATCACTGGTACTCGTGTTAGATTCTCGCCTGATCCTAAGATATTCGATGAAACTCAATTCGATTATAATAGATTAAAAGAATATCTTATTATAAAAGCTTATCTTACACCATCGGTTACTTTCGTTTTACACGATGAAAGAAGTAACGATACAGATGAGATACGTAGAGAAGGCGGAATAGTTCAGATGTTGGAAGAAAACACGAAGAACTATAAGAATACGACCGATGTACTCTACATTAAAAATAAAGAAACAAAGACTGACATAGAGTTAGCTATCCGTTTCATGAATAGTAGTGAATCCGTAATATCTAGTTTTGTTAATGCGATACCAACTTCACAAGGAGGATCTCACTTAGACGGATGTAACAGAAGTATAGCTAAAATAATAAATGCTTTAGCAGTAAAGTTGAAACTCACGCCTGCAGAAAATCTTCTTAAGGTATCTGATATCAAGGATGGTTTAGGTTTAGTTTTAAGTATAAAGTATCCGGAGATATCATTTGAATCTCAGACAAAGGATAAATTATCAAAGACAGAGATATACAAAGATGTATCTGATGCATTGGCTTCTGATGATGACATCAAAGAAGCAGTTAATATGTACACTAAAGGAAACACAAAAGCATTAAACAAATCCACATCTTTAGCGTCAGTTATATTCAGTATACCTAACATAGAAGACATCATAAAAAGATTTGTTACTCTACGTGACAGTAAGGAACACACCAAAACTTTAAAAGACTCACTAGGTAAGAAAGGTAAACGTGAGATCTCGACAAAAATAAAATGGTGTGATAGCAAGAATCCTGAAGAATGTGAATTGTATATAGTTGAAGGAGATTCGGCTGGAGGTACAATGATAGCAGCTAGAAACATGTACAACCAAGCAATAGTTAAATTGCGTGGTAAGATATTAAATGTTTCTAAAGCATCGTTGAAGAACATATATGAGATGGAATCTGTTCGTAATATGCTGATAGCATTCGGTACAGGAGCAGGTCCAGACTTCGACATAAAGAAACTCAACTTCAACAAAATAATAATAACAACAGATGCTGATACTGATGGTTCTCACATAAGAGCTTTAATATTCAATTTCATGTGGAATTTCTGTAGACCTCTTATAACCGAAGGTAAAGTTTATGTATCAGTACTACCATTATACGGAATAACAGATACTAGAACTGGTAAGATAAAATACGCATATAATCGAAAAGAGTTAAATGAAATTTTAGAAGAACAATTTAAAGAAAGGAGCTATAAGATAACTAGATATAAAGGATTAGGTGAAATGAATGCTGATCAATTACATGAGACAGCGATGAATCCTAATACAAGAAAACTTATACAAGTCGTGATGGATGAAAACATGACTGAAGAACAAATATCTGAAGAGATGGAAAAGATGTTTGGAAAAGAAACAATATTCAGAAAGGATATAATAGATAAGAGTATTAATCTTAGGAAAACTGAAGCAATAAGAGAAGTATAAATTTAAAGACAACGGGATCTTCGGATCCCTTGCTTCTTTTAACGTTAAACGTTTTATTTTTTTTTAGATGTGATAAACGGAACCCGAAGGCTCCGTTCATCTATATATTTAAATTAACCCACAGGCATTTTGAGGAACGTATTCGCAGTACGTTCCATTTGGTAATTGTTATGGTATTCTAGGAGAATACTGTATATGTAAATGTATTCAGGAAACAATGTATATTTATTACTATAATGTTATTCATTATATATTTTTCTCATCAAATCTATATTAGTCACACAACCTAGTTGTGTTATTATTCTATTCATATTACGAATAGTGAGGTTACGCAACGTGTAAAAAGTTGATTCTATTTGAAATACTGAATACGGATACACATCAAAATATGCATCTTCTAAAGATATATGAATATTCTGCATACGTACGTTTTCATCAGTACGAACTAAAGAATCAGATACGTATTCTTGGTTATTAACGAATAAACTGATATTCTTTTTAGTACTAGAAGGATGCACTATTTTCCCTGATTCGGTTATTCTTGATTCAGTGTTTTTATAATACACGTGTTCTGAATCATCTATAATAACTGACGTTGAATCTGTAACGATAACGTTACCGTATCCACTTCTGTATCCTTTAGATACGTTATTCGCAGACAATGGATTCACTACTCTAATTATGAACGATGGATCAGGAGTAGCATCGTCCTGAATACCTCCATCTTTACTCAGAACGAATACAGTATTTTCTTCTATGAAAATATTATATCCGAATCCGAACAAACCGAATTCTTCTTGAAGTTTATTTATCAATTGTATGAATCCTTGAGGTTTAAACACTGTTCCAGCCGGAACAACTGCTTTCTCAGCTTGAGGATCTATATACAAACTAAGATCACTAGATGCACACTTCATGAATGCATCTGTAACTACGCATGCAGGATACGTGTTCTCGCTCATCACTCCGGAGTACACATCTTCTATGAAAGGATTCATGTTCTCAGAAATAAGATGAAATCTTAGAACGTAACGTATCTTTTCTGCAGCATCTTCTTTATCATCTAGATCTTGTACTTCTTCGTCTGAGAAAGGAAGAATCTCTTGATCAATAATTCCTATGTATTCCATGGAATACAACATGTTTTCTTCGTGTATATATCCAGCGTCACCCTTAGGTATGGATTCATCTGATGATGTTATTTGATACATTTCTATTGTTATTTTGCAACTGTTGGTTTCTAGGAAGCCTGAAGCTTTTAGAACTTTAGCGCTCACGTTTATCATAAGTATTCTATTCACGTACATCGAGTCCATATATCTCCATGATTCGTGAAGACCTACGAATGAACCTAATGGTAAGAGTTCTCCATCTATATAGATGTCAGCTCTATATTTATACTTAGGAAAAATATTATTTTCTGTAGACATTGTTCCTCCTCTAAATTAAAGGATCATGCGTGTGTTGTTGGAAATAGCAGCAAAAAAACATACAACAAAAGGGTTTAGGCATCTTTATGTATAAAATAAACAAATTAATAATAAGGAGTTTTTATTATCATTATTTAAGAAAACCAACAACACACATATCATTCTTCAAATATCAAAAATAAACAGGGTAGGGGAACCCATTGCCCACAAGTTCCCCCGGGAAATAAATGAATTAAAGAAAAGAACACTCGTACATCTCACTTCATCATCATGAATTCGATTTACGCAGTTTAAGTTTCTTATACTGTAATGTTATAATTAATATTTTAAATTGATTATATATTATAATGATGTAACAAGAATAAATCATATAGGAGGAATTAAAATGTTTGAAAAAGCTAAATTTGAAAAAAGAGGATTCATGGAGTATAGACGTAAACTCGATGAAAAGATATTCGAAACCGTAAACTTTGAAAACGCTAATTCGTGTGTTTTCGTAGACACGCTTTCATTATTGACTATAGGAGAAGAAGAAAAACCTTATCCTTCTATGAAATTAACAACTGTGTGCGATACCATAAATGAACTGAATAAAGAGGACTCTGAACTTAAGATAGCAATAGTTCCGGTAGACATAGAAGTAGACGGTGTATTAGAAGAATTAGCTACATTTATGATAACTTCTCCAAAAAGAAAAGTAAATCAAAATGACGTAGCTGCACTACTTGAAAGGATAGGAACCGTTTTCGCTTTATGTGATAGAAAATATTTCAATGGAATAAGTAAATTCAAACACACCGATGCTAAAGATTTATATGCGATAGTATTAGATATGGCCACATACGAACTATATAAGAACATAGCTAAAGTAACATAAAGAAATGTCTACACGATATTGATAAATGAATTATTAACATCGGAATGCATATTAGATCATCGTAATGACGGTTATAAATACATTGAAATCCAAACTCCAATAATGAAAAGTGCTCAAATATGTTTTCATGAAGACACGAGATGGATTGATATAGAAAGAGCATTAAACAACGCTGAAGATAAGCTGTTACAATTAATGATAGACGAAGAGTTGTATATCTCAGATGTTTAAGAAGTTCTGGAAGGAATAGGAAAAGCTTACGGATTAGGATTACTTATCGATAAATACAGAGATTCATCTCTACAAACATCGAATATCACTATGCTTGAACATTTTTTACGTAACGTGTATACACTTTTAGAAATAGATAAAGACTTGGTATTAGATCATATAAATGAATCCGTATTATTGTATTCAGCATTCTGTAAACTAAACGCATGTATACATGGTGTAAGATCAAATAAGTCTCTTTTACAGAATCTTGTTAACAAAAAAAGATTCAAAAAGGAGGAAGTAAATGAATAAAAGAAAAAGAATAAATAGAGTGAGTGCTGCTCTTTACGAAGAAGATTTACCTATAGCGTTACGTGAAGTTGCTAGATATCTCATTTATGCAATTGTATCCGTTAGGTTCGAATTTGAAGGAGTATTGGAAGACGTGGCACGAGATTTTCGAGAGATAAGGACAGATGGTATAATCAATCCAAAAGACGTCTTATCAATAGAATTAATTCTTTTAGACTGTATTATAAATTTCGTAGAGGAAGACGTAAGTCAAGGTAAAGTATCTAGAAAAGATATAACTCCATTTGTCGATCTATTCGTCGACGAGATAGAAGCATTGTCTACAATTCACACGATAGACATAGCCAATGATAGTATTACGTTAAATGAATTCAACAAAGTTGGTTTGATAGATGTATTGAAGCAGCATACGACAGAAAACATCACTCGTGATGAAGTATATTCTCTAGTGTTAAAAATGAAAGAATACCTGCGTAATTATGATTTACTACATATTCATAAACCTATGAATACGACGTTAAATTAAAATTCTGAAAGGAGAAATAATGAACTTGACAAATATATTATGTGACAAAGACAATGGTATAGATATAACTTTACCCATTATAGCGGAATACGTGATTCGTAATATCTTAGAAAATTCTGTTGAATATGATGAAGATTCGATTATAGCTTTACGTAAAACGTTTGAGGATTTGAGATTAGAAGGTGTAATACATCCAGTAGACGTTATAGCTATAGAATTAGAACTAATAAGACATGTGCTGACAATGAAATATGATCCGAGCATACCTGAAGATTTAAAAATACCGTTAAATAAAAATATAACGACATGTATTGATATATTCAGAAAAGAGATATTATTATTATCCGATATTCACATCGTAGATATGATAGGAGATTCATTTATATTGAATGAATTTCGTAAAACTGGATTAGTTGATACATTAACTACATGTGAATCTTCAGAAATCACATCTATCATAGTCGACCTTATGGGATCGAATATACAAGATTACCGAAACGCACAAAGATTACATGAATCTGAAACGTCAGCGGTGTTAAATTAAACTTCCCGAAGGAAGCTTTCATCGATTATTCAGTGATTGCTTTCTTTTTTTGTCCGAGTGAACTTTACAGATGCTTTCATAATTATACTCTTCTATACTTACACGATGCTTTCACTAATTACATGCGTTTAGAAAACTATTGACGCAGATTCAAACCTTTAATTATAAAAACTTTAGATAGTTTTTATTAATCAATCTTTTAATAATCATTAATATATTTATATATTAATGTTTCTTATTCGTTGTTTCTAATTTTTTATATTTATATAAAAACAAACCCCCCCTAAATCCCCCCCTAGAGTACTATCGTTGAAAACTGATCGTTTTCGACGATGACTAAACATTTTGAGTCGTTGTACTCTACATAGTTATGTTATCAACTATTTATATTTTTATGTTAGAATTCACATTCGTGGAATATTTGAATGAAGTCTCAACGTTAAGTTAACTACGCCTACGCTTAACGCTACCCTCACGGTCGCTTGCTCCGGTCTACGTTAACTACGTTAATCCGGTAGTCGGTGTTCAATAAACAATAGACTACTTCGTTGTTAGATGACGCATCCTACGGACGCTCGTCATCTAAAACTCAATGTCTGGTATGGTTCCGTTTTTATAATTAATAGAAAAAGAAAGAAAAAGAAAGAGAGGTATACGCAAGATTGCTTACTACGTAAGCAAATTTTCGATAACATTAAGGTTTGTTCATATTTTATTGTAATCTGAATATACACATGAACATTAATGTATACAATAATAGGAGGAGATAAAATATGAATCTAGCAAATATATTAAATACGAATGGTGTAAAGATAATAAAGAAGGAGGAAACATCTCAATCAGAAAACGTAGCAGATACGAATATAAAAGAATCAGTTGAAAACGTACAAGTATCAGATTCAACAAAAGAAGAAGTAAAAGTTACAGATGGATCTTTAAAAATCCAAAGAAAATCAATAATGGATCAAGCTAAAACTACAGATAAAGAATCAATAAAAAGAATGTTTAAGAGTCCTAATCCTGTAGGATTAATTAGAGAAGCAAGAGCAATGGATGAAGTTGATAGAGAAGTTAACTCTGTTGAAATAGAAACGTATACGGAGACTAAAGAGATGGTAAAGGATCTTCTAAAAGACGGAGACGTGAATATAGTCAACGCTATGCGTGCGATGAGTACTATCGAAGAAATAGCTCACGGTGATGGTAACGGAGCTGCAGCAATGGCTATCGCTGAAGCTCTTATGCCTAGTAAAGAGAGAGACCTCGAATTGATATCTAAAGTTAAGGATATGGAAACAAACAGAAATAAAAACACTACAGGAGAACTCTACGAAGAAGCTGTCGTTGGTTTCGAGATAGATGACATCAAACACTCCGATGGATATCAAGAAGCTTTACTTAATCAACAACTTAAAGAAAACTTAGCTGGAGTAGCATCCATCGTTCTAGAGCAAAACGCAATAATATACGAAAAAGAGAATAAAAAACCTACATTTGCTACAGAGACACCAATAGTAGATCTTAAGGATGGTAGAGTTATAGAAGGTAAAGCAGAAAAGAAAAAGTACAAAGATAGAATAGCTGGTATAATCGCAGATGCTTCAAAAGAATCAAATAACGTTAAACAAGAAGAACAACTAAAAGAAGAATTTGTAGTTAATGACACTGTATCAGTTATTCCTAAACAACCGAACGATACTCCTGTCAACGATAATAAAAACACTACAAACGTATTCGATACAGCAAAGATAAGAGAAGAAAATGCTCACAGAAGAAGAAACAGTAGATTATCAATGATTAAAGTTGCTGGACCTAAAGTTACAGGATTCCTTCCTTATTCAAACTTGAAGTTCGAGATAGACCCAACAACGTCAGTAATAGATCTTGAAGATGACTACACTGAGATGGAGAAATTATTAGCTACAGAAGGATTAAGTAACGTGTCTAAGTTCATTACGGCTGCTTCTCAACACTTATCTCTTTTAACAGGTGATAAAGATGCAGAGATAAGGAATCCTAAGGATAAACTTAGATCTAAGATTCATTTCTTGGATTTTAAATATTTGATTTTGGCAAAAGCTTTGAGTGCTGGAGAAACTAAACTTGAACAAACTACTACATGCCAAAACCCTGAATGTGGTGAAGAGTACGACTTCACGTTAGACGTCAAAACTCTTCTAGAAAATTTCCCTACATCTCTTCAAGAGAAGATTCAAGATTACGATGCAAATAAAACGTATGAGGAACTAACAAAAGAATGGAAACAAGTAGAGTCTATATACATCACTAAGAAACTACCAACTAAAATATACGATGATTATACTAAGAGATACTTCAATAAAGTAGTGTACAGTGTTAACTTCACTAATCCTACGCTAGAGAAATACATTCTGTTAAAAGATACAGCTGTTTCTCTTTTACTTTATACATTCTCAACAGAGATATCACAAAATGCTAATTCATTCGCTAACGAAATAGCAATGATGAATTTCGTACAAGAATTAGACCCTATCAGAGTAGCTAGATTACAATCCATAATGGAATCGTTCGCTATCTTAGATAACATACTTATTACGTACGTAGATGACTCTAGTGGTACAGATGTATCAGTTACTACTGACGAAATAGTAGTATCTAACAATATGGAAGTAGCTAAGTTGTATGATCTTGTTACAGGATTGATAGATAATGATATATTAGCTGCGTGTAGAGATAAGTTAGAAGAGGTATTCAAGTTATCTGAAATGAGAAACATGATAGCTGAACGTTTAGGTACATCAATTGAAAATGTTCCGTTACCTACGTTATTAGATGAAATGATGCAAATTCAAATAACAAACCTAAAATGCCCTAAGTGTGGTAAGTTCCACGGAGCTGAAGCGTCGGTGTTGAATCTGGGTTTTTCCCTAATTCAAGCATCTCTAAACAAAATAAAGCTATGAAACTAGAGTTTATATGGGATGTTCACACTATTCTAGAAGACTTCTCATTCTCAGAAATAGAGAAGATGACTATAGGAAGAATAGATGAACTTGTATCAGCTAAGGTTGCTTCAGATAAACGAAATAGAGACGCTGTAGAAAATAAAAAGTTTAATAATGAAATGAAAAAGAAAACGAGATTTTTATAAGTCTCGTTTCTATAAAATCTTAGAAAGGAGTTTTTATGTTTAATTTTTTAAAAAGAGAAAAAGATAATACATTATTGGAAATATCAGAAAAAGTAAATAAAATCAATATAGATTTATCATTATTTAAGAATCCAGTATCAATAGGTAATATCGAAGAAATAGATCAACTCGTTTTCATTAAAAATACACATATGATATCTAGTGCTGTGTGTGATTATGTGTGTTACGGTAAAAATGTTATGATACGTGAGAATCTAGATAAATTAACTTTCTACTCTCGTGAAAAATACTATGCACCAACAACTGCTGAAGGAGAAATTAGATGTGATATAGAAAAAATATTAAGCGTTAAAGCTGTATTGCTGATAATATTAAAATCTCATGATGATATAGTGTCTAAAGAAAACAATATTATGAAGAATACACAATCAGACGGAGACGGAATAGAAATTATAAAAGAAATATTGAAGTTGATAGACGATCATTTAAAAACTAATCACAACGGTCAATACGTTGATGTCGACGTTTCTCAATTCGGATTATTTGAATATATTAATGAATATATTTCACTTCTGATGAGTAGTGTTCTTTCTTTATCTAACAATATAGTAGGTATTGTTAAAAAACACATTGACGACAAATCAAAAGTAGAAGGTTCAGATGAAGATTTAGGATTCGTAACGTATATAACTGGTATTCATACGTGCAAAGGTTTTTCTGTTAACTATGATGTTAAAGGTAAAACTACTAAGCAATATACGTACACTAAGCTAAACATAGTGTATCCCGAATTCTTTTCTGAAAACTATGCTGATTGGTTGAAAGATTTGAGTTCTTTAATACTATCAATATATTATTTATAGGAGGTATCATTGTGAAGTTTAGTAAGATTAAAAATTTCTTTAAGAAATTATTCGGTGTTGCGAACGAAGTTAAAGAAGTCGTAGACGTTATCGAGAATGTTTCTGGTAAAAATTTAACGAATGTAGATGATGTCATAGAGGACATCCAGGAAGCATGCAACGCTGCTTACAATTCAGAGTTCAAAAGAGCCGCTGAAATGTTCGTAGATAAGCTACACGAATATTACGATGAGATGCATGATGGGATGTACGACATCCAGAAAAACACATCGCATAGAGTGAACGCTGTGTTCACTAAAGTAGTTAAGAAAGTATTAGTAGCATATGCTGATCAAACACTAGCTGTAAACGGAGGTGTTCTCACATCAGATGAAGTTAAGGCATTAGAGTTAATCAAGAAAGCCTTGATTAATAAGAACACTAAAAAAGAATTAAAAACTGCAATATTATACATTATTGCTGAAAGTAAAATTAAATAAGAAATATAGAACTGCGCGTTTCGACGCGCGGTGCTATTTCATTAGGAGTGGATTTTTCATGTTAGAAAAAGAAAAAATTAATATTATAGTAAATGAATGTGTACAACATTTAAAAGAATTCATGAAAGAAAACAATCTAAACAACATAACAGTTACAACTGTAGATTTTGAATCGTTACCGATAATAAATGATAAAAGTAAAATTTTAGGAATAGATATTGATACGGATGTTTTACAATTCGTTAGGAAAGAATGCTACATTCAAGGAATAGTTCAATTGAGGGGGAGCTCAATATGATATGCTTTATATGTAAAGTTAAAGTAGAGAATGAAGAAGAATTGTATTCTCATCTTCAAGAAGTTCATGCAGATTACCTTAAAGAAAGAAACTTTACACCAGTTCAAGCTAACTATCATTACGTGAACAGATTCCAACTTAAACAACCGATAGGAGTGTGTGCGTGTGGTACACCTAAGAAGTGGATTCCTGAGAAATCAAAATATGAGTATTACTGTGGAAGTGATGAGTGTAGAGACAAGATGAATCAGCTCGCATGCAATAATAACATGAAGAAATTTGGAGTGGAAAAAGTATTTGAATTAGCCGATATTCAACACAGAATAATGGAAGCTCGTGGTAAATCTATGTACGTGTTATCCGCTACAGACTACTTCATAGTTTCTCCAGAAGATATGTTAGGTGATGAAGTTGAAGTGAATAAGTTGAATAAGAAAATAGAATTGTACAAGAATAAGGGAGCATCGCAATTCATATTTCTTTCAAAAGTTGAAGAAAAAACATTACTTAAGTTGATACAACGTTACGATCATAAGGATATAGAAGCACCAATGAAGGAAGTTATCACATACACGTATCCAGGAACTGATAAGGTTAAAAACCATATCCCAGATATTCTGGTTAAACCTATTAATCTTATTATTTCGTGCAAGGATAGTATTCTTCACCCGAACAGACATCCTGGTATGCTAGAAGATAGATTCAAGAATCTGTTCGAATATCAATCTATATTGAATACTACAGACTACAACTATTTCCAAATAGAAGGAGAAGAAGAAGTCGCGAATCTTAATTCATATCTGGATGTAGTCACTAAGATGCATGCTTCGAAATCTAGGTATTTGTCACCTCCAAAGGTTGATGTGTTTGTTATAATAAGTGAAACCGTCGATTATGACTCGGACGTAGAATTAAATAATATTTTATTAGAATCTTCCATAATAGAATGTGTTGTTCTCGAACCGGATACTGGTTCCGTTCTGTTTAAACATAATAATGCTAATGTTTATAGTGTAGTCAAAGATAATCATCTTAGACTGTATAAAGGCGACGTCTCTGGTGTAATTTATAAACCGTCTGATATAATGGAGTACTTAAATGAATCCTTTGATGAGCTGTATATAACTGACCTAGATCACATGAAACGTATAACTGAATGGGCGAGCTCGACCGATGATGATTTATTATCAGATATAAGTAAAGGAGTGATATAATGAAAATATATCATAACACGATGATAGATGAAAACGGAGGATTTAATAATCTAATTCATAATATCTCTATGAACGAGTACTTAAGTGATCATACAAAAAATGTAGTTTTCAGAGAATTAGATGATATCAGCGAATCCATAACTTCGGCTAAAGAACATGAAATGATTGATTTATCGAAACTACAAAAAATGATCAGTATCATGATAGAAGAGTCCCAGATGAGTATTCTCGAAAACATCGCATTTACTAAAATGTTTATAACACAAGATGTCAACGTGCACGATCTAAGTATTTCTGAGAGTGTGAATGTAGCTGATGATAAAAAGATAGATGATAGAGTGCCGATATTCTTCATATTCAACGGCGGAGATAATATACTATCTAGAACAATCATGATGTTTACGAAGGCTGAATTCTCGCATGCATCAATATCAACTTCCGGTTTAGATGCTATAACTTCATTCGCTACAACGAAACAGAATTACGGGTTAGTCGTAGAGAACTGGTTCGATTTCTGCAACATAAGAAAACCAAAGAATATAGCTGTACACTTTACTGATGTGTCTTTAGAGGACTACGCTAAAATTAAAACAACACTAGAGTTCCACAAAGCACATAACAATGATTACTATTATTCATTTAAAAAATTATTCACTGCTCCTTTCAGAGCTATGTATAAAACTAAGGATGAACCTAACGGGTTCGTTTGTTCAGAATTTATAAATTACATAATAACAGGTACATCTATAAACGAGTCTACGATTGAAAAAGAAGATTATTTCATCACACCTGAGGACTTCAGAAAAAGAATACTTAAGCGTTCTAATACTGTCTACTCCGGATCAATAGATAACTTCAATCCGTCTATAGTTAAAAACGTGTATAACTTGTATACATCTTCTATCATATCTAAAAAGAAAGTAATAGATGCTAAGATAGAGAAAGCTTTCACTAAAGACATAGATGCTGAAACAAAAAAGAAAATAAAGCAGTTTAAATTGAACATAAATAAATAATAAACTGATTATATATTATTTAAATGTAACCTGTGCAAATATTAAGCATATTGGTTAACATTATAATGTAAATCAAAAAATAAGGAGGAAACAAAATGTCAACAAAAATCGAAGAAAAATTGCAAGCAGCAGATATACTTGGTTATTCTGCATTAGCGATGGAAGAGGTAGAGAAACACAAAAAAGAGAATAGAATCATGGAGATGTTATCTTCAAATTCTTATTTGTGTGTGAAACCATCTAATAAAGGTGGAGACATCGTAGTTAGATTATTAGAGCCATATTTATATGAGAAGTGTCAACTTCAAAAAGATGAAAAATATGGATCAAATGATATCAAAGTATGGAGCTATTGCTTCAGAAAAGATATCAAGAAAGACGGGACTGTTAGCTTAGAGAAAATAGTTTGGCTTCCAGTTAGTGCTAAAGATTACGTTAACAACCTTCATGAAACTGTTGTGAAAACGTATGATACCATGATAAACATGTTAGGAGTATCTTTATCTTCAACGTTAACTGTTGATCAAAATGATCATACAGGATACCTTGAAACAATGATATCATTAGGTGATTATAACACTGCTTCAAGATTCGCAGCAGTAAACGATATCACTTTAAAAGAATCTCTATTCAATCAACAAGTGGTTGCTACGAGATTATTCAATTCTGTTATCAGTTATATGCTTGCGGTAGCTAAGCATAATTTAACAGATGAAATTAACATGGGAGATGAAGGAGTACCATTCATTGGAGTATCTGGATTCGTTGGACAAGATAGAGATAGTCATTCTAGAGTAATAAAAGGTTTCGGAAGAAACGACTCAGCAGAAGCTAGAATGATCCAAAGAATCATAAACAGAAACAGATAAATATTAATAAACACCCTTCGCGGGTGTTTATTTTTTGTCCATTCTTTAACATTATAATAATAATGTTAAAGGAGGTGCCTGACAATGAGTAAAGACTTAAAAACGTATTTTGATACTAAAACTACTATAAACGCTAAGAATACTCCGCATCACGAATTAATAAAGCTTATGAAGGACTACTACACGAAATACAACGACTTCTTCGCTTCTAACGGTCTTGTTGATTGTCCAACATTCGGACAATTATATAAAGATAAACTGATGAGTGTAGTTAAACTTATAGAAGACGATTATCAAAAATACATAAAAGAATCAAAAAACATAAATCATACGTTTGAAGTTTCCACTAATCCGACATATACTTCATTCTTCTTTGCAGCCGCTAATGATGAACGCATGTTGAATTCATACTACGAGTTTTTAGCATACATAATATATTCTTCCATGTATAGGAAATATTTCAAGTACGGAGTTAAGAAACCTGTAATGGATAAACTTTATAATGAATACTTGGATAACAACTCATACATATATAAGTATGGAAACATACGTAAAGTTTTAAACATAACAGTCGATACACATGTTAAAGATTCTAAGTCCAAGATGATTAATGCTTCAGATGACGACGTATTGAAAGTTCTCAATTCTCTGAGTACGAGAGTCAATCTACTTCTAAAAAAGATAGGTAATAAGTATTACGAACTCTCCGATTCCAATGAGGTTATGTTTGAGGAATCGAATATAATTGGAGAAGACACGATGATATTAACAAACACCGATCATAATAAAATTGTATCGGTACTAGAAGATTTCAAAGCTGAAGAAATAAAATATTCATTCAGCATAGTCATTTATAAGATGGCTGATCCTAAAATGGTATTTTTCCAAAGTATGCAATTAGCATATAAACATGCGTTGGGTGATGTTTTTAAATTGGTAGCGGAATACATAAATACATTCATAAAGAAAAGAAACGCCCATGACATCTACACCGTTCAAAAATATTTTGCTTCTGATGTATTAAGCGGTTCAATAAAAAGTTTTGAAATAACCAGTCTTCACGTTAAGATATCTAAGTTGGCTGGTGTTAGTAATTCTAAATCTGGAGAGTTTAGAAAAGTGCTAGATAAATATATAGCTCTTAGAATTCGACAGATATCAACAAGATAAGGAGGTCTGACAAAATGAGTGAAAAGTTTGAAAAATGGAAGAAGGATTTCATGAAGACCATAAATATAGCTGATCCTACAGGTTTCAATGCTGATATTTATAAAAAATTTTTCGACGGAATAAACGAAGCTGAATTTATAAAACTTCTTAAAAATCCAGATTTTAAATTGACATTACACATGGAAGAATATGATCATGAAATAATGTTCAGAAATCTCAGAGATGCATGCGTTCAATGTAAAGCTGTGTATCAAGAAAGAGTGTTTGAGCCTAGACTTCGTAAAGTTTCACCAAAAGCGTATCCCGGAGCACCTATGATTTATAATATGTTACATCAACGTAGCGAATCAGAATCTTACGTTGCATCTGATACGATTAGTAGAAATGCCGTCGGTCAAGTTACAGGAGACTCTAAAGGAGCACAGTTCTCTAAACCGGAAACTGTAGCAGCTTTATCTGTTAATAGATACAAGCTATCAGAAGAAATGGCTAGAGTTCGTTCAGGTTCGGATCATATCCGTACTCAAGTGTATAAGGGTATAATTGAAAATGGATACGGAGACATGGATTCTGTAGACATAGATAACAATAAACGTAAAGAGATCAACATGCTTAGAGGAATGTACACTGGTATGGATCTAAAAATGGAGGGATAAAGTTATGTATATCATACTATTTTACATAATCTTACTGGTAGCAATTTATTCATTTGAGGAAGTTCTCATGAGTCACGTATTAGGTCCTCTTTTCGGATACGTTCATTTAACTTTCTTAGCAAAAGTTATATTTTATATATGTGTAACTTTACTAGGCGTGTTGGTTATAAACGTTCTTTTTAAAAACGGAGTGTGTTGTGCTTTCAATAAATTGTATAATAAATGGAGGTTTAAATGTCTAAGAAAATAAAAACTCTTATTCAATTTATGATATTTTGTTGCGCCCTTTTGGGTGCACATTTACTCGTTGTGTACGTGTATACTGTTGAAGAAAAGAAAATAACGAATAATACAAATGATGATGTTGTTACGTATGTGGATGTACACGAATCAATTGAAACTTTAAATACTACAGATTCAAAGAAAACTAAAAATATACACGAGTTAAGCGTCGAATACGATCTAAGAGAAGATATGATGAACGCGATAATATCTTCCAAAAGAAATGAGAATTTCAGCGTAGAAGAAGAATTTAAAAAATTCGTTGAGGTATCTGAGATATTGACTAAGAAGAAAACTTATATAAAAGCGTACACTGATGTTTATGGTAAAGATGCTATTCACGACTTATACAATACGTATTACGATATATATAAAACAAATATCAAGTAACATTATTGTAAGGAAAAGTAGTTATCTAAGGATACCGTTTTAACGAGCTGTCAATCTCTACGGTATCCGTTAAATAAAAAACATCACCTACAGGAGGAATGATGAGTAAGATATTATGGAAAGATAGTAAATATAACGAAAGTAACACGACATCTATAATAAATCGTGGTACATATAACACAGGATTCACAGTTCAAGATTTAGACTTGATAGTACCTGTATTCGGTTGGTTGGATAAAGAATTAATGAAAAAACTATGTAATGTGAATGAACAGCCTAATTTTACAGAGGCTGAATCTAAAGAAGTTTCTAATCTTTTAAAAGAAAAGTTAGAGAAGCCTATAGATAATTTGGATTTGAACAACCCTTTACATAGGTTAGTCTCAGCACACACAATAATAAACAGTATACCTAAAGGTGCTAAAGATGGTGTTCATACACTATTAATGGGATTCTCTGGGTTAGGGAAAACCACATATGCTATACAAGAAGCTGGTAACATTTATAGGTCTCTGAAACATTATTTGAAGAAAGACGGAACACCTAAGTGTAAAATATACTATTATCAAGCTGAACCTGGTGCTGTGGATGCACCTAGAATGTCTTATTTGACCGGTATGGATCAATGGGATTATGAAAATGGTTTAGTTATACGTGGAGGAGCTGATCAATCTACGGTAGATTTTGTGTCTTTAATAATGGAGATACATTCTGAGAAAACTAAAAACTTCAAAGACTATGTTATAAGAACCATGGCTACAGATGGCACAATCAGATATACTATGGCTCCATCTCTTGTAGTTTTAGATTCGTTCTCTGTTTTATCTGTAGATAAATACGAGCAGAAAATGGCTTCATCTTTCAAGGACGGTAAAGACGGTTCTAAAGAGAGTGATCCTATGAGAGCACTTCAAGTTAAATCCACGATGCTTAACAACGTAGGATTACTGAAATATTGTGACGAGGCAAACATTCAGATTTACTTCCTTGCACATGTTGGTAATGATATGGGTGATGCTATTGGACACCAAACATTACAAATGTATAAAGGTGTAAACTCGAAACTAGGATTCAAGATGAAAGGTGTACCTAATGGTATGGGATTCTTGATGAACAGAAGTTATTCAATGTACTCGACTGTTAAAGCAGACGTATTGAACGATATGTACAAAAGAGATGATTTTATATTCTTAGCCAATACATTAGTTGAGAAAGCTAGAGGTAGTAAAGTGTACAAAGATAAAACATTACCATTAGCTTTTATGGGTGAAGGTAAATTTAATAACACATGGTCTCTGTTCTATTATTGGCATAAGCAACTAGGTAACTTTGATTTTGTCAAAGGTATTTTACCTGGTTACGCAGATAAGATAAGTACTTCTAGATTATCAAATTTAATAGATAATCCAGTATTCAATATAATACTCATGATAAATGTGTTTAATGAAGTGGGATTAGACAAGATGTATTCTATATCAGAAGCACAAGCTAAACCTGACGTTTCTACGATGTTAAATAATATGAATTTGAATGATCTTATTAAATCATTAGGGGATCCTACTGAGGAGTCACCTATGGAAATAACTATAGCTGAAGACTTAGGATTGCATAGAGTTTTATCTCCTGATCCAATAGTATCTGAATCGGAGATTATAGAAGGTTAGAGTGGTTAAACGGGCTTTCGGCCCGTGAAACCGTGCCCATGTGATTATATATTATAGTGACGAACACATACGACTAACAGGAGGAAATGAATGAGAGAACTAGTATTCACTGAAGATAATCGCGTTAAAGGATTCGATTTAATACTGAGAAGAGAATCTGAAGTATGCGATATTGAAAAACATCATGGATATCTTTTAAGTAACATATTCGTTAAAAATAATGATTACACTAGAAGTACTATGAAGGTGGCTTTCGATAAGGCTGTAGTACCAGTAATAGAACCAGATAGACCTATAATAGTTTCTACGTATAACAGAGATCTAAATTTCTTCAATCCTTATAAGGTTAGTAAACCTAAAGGAACACGTGTTATCAAAAAGATACACAGAAATATCGCTGAAGGAGATCCTAGGTTCTGTGTAATTTACAAGATAGCTAATAAAATATTTTTCATGGAACATAAACGTTTCATAACATTCGGAGAAGGAACAAGTATTTACAATGAGACATTTGAAGGAGACTTCATAAAGAAGACAACATCTTTCACTAATGATGGGATGCTTTGTCTTGGTCAGAATGCTTTAGTATTGTATACGAACGAGCTCGATATAATTGAAGATTCATCTTTAGTATCTGATACCTTTGCTGAGAGAAATAAAGCACTATATAATCAAACCATATCAGTTGATTTAAATGATAGTGTAGTTTTCTCAAGAGATTTAGATCCAGCTTTCCCGAGATTCAATAGAATTAAGAAAGATAATCTAGGTATATCATATTCCAATGATAAGAATTATTCTTCACTAATAGAACCTCATGCTCATTTTTCAGGTGAACAATCTCCGATATATTTGAAGGATGTTGGTTACTTCTTAGGTGACATGGATATCTATTATAGCATGAACATCTACGATAACTTCAATCACTCGTATTTGAAAGATTTAATGGATAAGGATATGAAATACCAAACGGAAATATATGATGTTCTAAAATCGTTATCTTTATCTGATCATGTTCTTGACGTAAGTGCCGTTAAATTTATAGACGATTACGAATATAGATTTGTGAAGAGAGCAGCTCTTAGAGACGGTATTCAAGAGTTAAAAAGATTAAGAATAAATTTCCACTTTCTTAAAGAATCTCCTATAGCTCCTGGTCAGAAATTATCTGGAGGATACGGTGATAAAACTACAGTATCTAAAGTTGGAGATGGTTCAAAGCATAAACCATTCTTTGTAGATGAACACGGAAGAAAGGCCGACTTAGTTAAACCTGATTCAGGTGTTCCTAATAGAACGAATACTGGACAATGCTCAGAACACACATGGACGCATTATTCATACATGATGCTTCACGGTCTAGAAGAACAAGGAGCTTCTAAAAAGCAAGTTGAAGAAGCAGTAATAAATAAACTAATGTTTTTCGATAAGAATATCGCAGACTCTTATCGAGAAAAGTTTAAAGAAGACCCGACATTTTGGTTGTTCTTGTTAGAACAGAAACAAATTTATTTAGACGCTAATCCGTTTAACTATGATTTCAGTATAAGTAATTATCCTGAATATTTAGATTTTGTAATGTCGACTTATCCTGAAAAATATAAGACACCCGAGGATTTACTACTGAAAATATATAGAAACGGTGTATACGTTGGTAAAGCTATGATGGGGTACATTTACGTAGGGAGAGCTAAACAAGATGCTAACTCTAAAGAATCATTGAGGTCTATAGATGATGAAGGAGCTGACGGAAACAATAAGAAGACAGATAAAGGACAAAGAGTATCTAATAATCCTGTTAAATCTTCTGAGAAAGATAAAGCCAACCAAGCTTCAGTTTTCAGTAGAAGAGAAATGAGAATACTAGAAGGGAAGGATAAGATAAGACCTATGTTAGCATATAATCATGTGTTCTGTGTTAGATTAAGGAGGTAAAAAGAAATGGTATTACTAAAAAAGAATGTAAGTATAAGTGATGTTATTCCAGGAAAAGAAAACAGAGACTTATTGTTGAACAAAGTTATTAAAGAAGTAATAAGAGAAGATCTTCTATCGGTGTACTCTTTAATATATGAAGGTGAGGATATAAAAACATTAATAGTTCCGGACGTGTTAGTAGACGATACGTTGAGAAATATGAAGTTCCACACGATGCCTAGTACTGATACTAAATTTATCAATGCTCACGGCGGCGTTTACGTAGATGAAGACATATTCGATGAATACAAATATGAACTGTCGTCTTATTCATACATAGGAAATAAAGAAGAAGACATCGTGTTAGATGTATACTCGTCTGAGGTGAAATACGATCCAAAGGATAATGGGGTATTGCGTTTGTTGAAAAGTTTATTAAATGATACTTCTCACTTTGTAGAGAACGAAACACATAGATCTCGTTTGACACAATTATATAGTAAGGTTCGAGGGATGTCTTCCGAAAAAGAAGACAAATCATCGTTGTACTCTAAGTTAAAAATACTAGAACAGTATTCAGAAGGAGTATATATGACCGTAAGTTACAGAGACAAAAACGGCGAACTAAAAGAGATACAAGAAAAAATAAATATATAACTTGTTATATATTATCATTTTGTAACGAATAAAAAATTAAACCAACAGGAGGAAAAACATGGGTATATTTGATAGTAAAAGAAAAGGGTCTTCAAGATTTGAAGACGACGATGAATCAGTATTTAAAAAGAAAAAAAGAAGTTCTTCAAGATTTGAAGATGATGATACTGAATCAGTATTTAAAAAGAAAAAAAGAAGTTCTTCAAGATTCAAGGATGACGACGATGACGATGATGTTCCTTTTTCTAGAACAGGTAAAAAAGCAAAGGAAGAGAAAGCGATCAGAACACTTATGTCTGGTATAAATACTGACATGAAAGGATTCATGACAACTATAGTGGATAACTACAGGAAAAGAGTCCCAGTTGAAACAGTTGCAGAAAACCTATCTTCCATAGACACTAAAAAGAACACCATAGATCTAGTATATGATGAAGATAGACCTATGTGTCCAGCTCTAATCATTTCATCAGGAAGTGGTTCGAGTGTAGGAAAATCTTTTGGTAAAGGATTATACGTTAACGGTGAAAGAAGCGAAAAGGAAACTCATAGCTTAACACCGTTAGAGAACAAGCTTAAAGAAATGATATCAGCGTTCGACGATATCAAACAATTATTATCATACGAGATGGAAAACGATATCTCAGTGAAAATAACTGTAGATAACTGCTCCATTGAATTGATGTCTGGTACATTATTCTTGAAGCCTTCAATGTTATTATTGAATGTCTTAAAAGATGACATTAAGAAAGTATCAAATTAGAAGTGAGGTAAAGAGCTATAGTTTAGTAGCTCTTTATTTTTTATTAATACAGGGAGGAAATAATGAATAATAAGGAAAACACAATCAGCAGTAGATTATTGTTTTTACAGAATTGTAAAAATAAAAAAGACGTGAAAAAATCTCCGGTGTTTTATTCACCTAAGATGGAAGATATCGTCTCAGATATAGTTAAGTCATTAAATAACATCTCATCTATGTTTAGGATAAGTGCTTTTAAATTATCATTTATTACCAATGAAGATCGTGAAACAGAAATGATGGATGTTAAATTTAAAAATAAATCATCAGAGTTCATATCGATGAATATTGATGATACAATATACTATAAACTATCAATGTGTTTGACTATAAATGAACACAGATGTATTAATAAAGATGAGATAGCTAAAGCTCGTCTTATACAATCTAATCATAACGTGATACATTCATTAGAAGATGATTGGACTATCATAGAAGAAGACATGAATAAATTTACATATAGCAGAGACACTGACATGACGTCGTGCGTATTCGTTGATTTCAGATTACCTGAGATAAGAAACTCATTCATAGAAATGAGAAACAAGATGTACTACCTAACGTATTCAATAATACGTAAGATATCGTTTCTTACTCCGGGTAAAAAAGTAATAGTTAATAGGTTCTCTATGAATAATACTAATATGGATGAATCTAGAAAGCACATATTACGTCCATACTATTACGTGGCAGTTGGAGATGATAACGTTATCAGAGTCGAATTTGACAGAACATCTATTAACTTGTTCGAGGTGATGCAACACTTCGATATTAAAACAGATGTATTGCGTAAAAGCGAAGCGTGGAATGACCACAGGATAAAAGCAACTTTAGATGAATTCAAATCTTCAAGTCGTGTTCCAGCCAGTATAACTAGAGTAGATTTCGATAAAGTATTAATATATGATGCGGTGCTCACTCTTTTAGGTTACAAAGAGATGGTACCGTTTAAGTACTATAGATACGGTTCCATAGTAGATGCGATAGCGTCTGAAATTGTGTGTAACGTGGCTATGCATTTACCTAAAGCTACAGGGCCTAAAGGTTCAAGGTACTTCAACGCTACTAAAGAAGATCTAGAGAAAGCGGCTGAAGGAATACGATCAACATTTAAACCCAATCTGTTTCTAAATATAATGAGTTCAGGAGATTACGATTCAATAAAATCTACGTATTCTGAACACTGCGTATTTAACCCTCTCAAAGTATCAAAAGATCCTTCGAGAATAGAAATGATATTCTTCGAAGAAGATATGGACGTCACTGATATATTTGGAACATCACAGACTAAGAAAAATATTCTTAGAACTAAGTCAGTACCTCCATTCATCGATCCGAAATACTTAGGATAATATTCTATATTGGAGGAGAGCAATGTTATACATAGAAGAAATAGAACTTATTAATTTTATACAATTAAAAGGAGAAACTTACTCAGCGATGTATAGACCTTATCACGTCTATGCATTCACCGGACCGAATGGTTCAGGTAAATCAGCAGTTTTACAAGAACACGACCCTCGCCCATGCGTTCACGGTGTAACCACAATCATACCACAAAAAGAAGGTATGAAGAAATTGATTTTCAGAGACACCGAGGATAAGTCTTTCGGACTAAAGGTAGTACATTACTATACTCCTAAAAAAATAAAAGAATCAGAGGAAAAGAACAAATTTAAAAGAATATCCAGACATAACATAACTTCGTTTTTATATGAGTTAAGATACGATGAAGTGAGTAATACGATTGTGAATGGTCAAACTTCTCAATTCAAAGAAGTGTTCGAGAAATACTTCGGTGTAACCTACGACAGTATAAATATAACTACTATCGGTGTAGAATTCGGTTCTTCTAGTTTTAATATCTTACGGTGTAGCAATACAGAAAGATACGATTACTTAAAAATGATTCTAAAAAATATCGACGAAATAAAGAAAAAAGAAGAAATAATAACAGCAGAGTTACAAGTGATAAATCGTCGTATAAAAGAATTAAAAAATATAATGAACGATATATCGTCCGTAGATTACGAGCATGAAATAGATAAGTTACAATTGGATATACAACAATACGGAGAACAAAACGTGGAACATCAAAATAAGAAAATGAAGCTCTCTTTAGATTTTGAGAAAGTGTCATCTGTATCTATAGCTGATAAAGAAGCACATCTGATTGAATTTAAAGAACTAAAACAACTACATGAGTCCTTAGATGGTAGCGGTGTAGATGATTACGTATCTGAGTATAAGTTATGTAAAGAAACGTATAGAAACAGTATGGCTAAAGCGAGTTCTTATAAACAAATATTAGCTGGATTAAATGAAGAGCTAAAGAAAATAGATTCACTGAGTTCAATAGATAAAACTCATCAAATTGAAAATATAAAGGAGGATATAAGACACATTAAAACTCTGATTAAAGAAGAGAATCCTCCTAAGTATGATATATCAGTGATAGATGAAGCATTGAATACGATTCAGGATATACACTCTCTTATACAGAAAGCAACCATGTATCCAGATATAACTTTTGATGAGCTTCTTCTGGTTAAGAATGTAAATGAACTTCATATGCTGGAAGATGATTTAGATTTCAAAATAAGAAAATTGTACACAGAAAGATCAGACTTAAACAATGAAACCATAAGTGATCATGAAAAAGAAATATTTTCTAAGAGTAGAATGGTGGTAAAAGAGAACTGTAAATCGTGTACATTGTATGCTCAAAAAGTAGATATAGAGAATAAACTAAATATAATAATGAAAAATAACGAAAGATTGTTAGAGATATCTAACTCTCTTGAAAACTTGAATATGGAATTAGATAAGACTAAACGTATGAAAAGTTTATATTCGTACGTTAGCCAAGCTAGGCATTTATGTGATACGTGTAAGAACGAGATCTTAGGAGAATTGTCATTGTCTAAGTTATTTAGAAAGATAGATAGTGTAGATGACGAAATAAAAGACATGAGATACGATGCACTAAATCATTATAAACTAAATGATTTAAAATCTAAATTACAGATTTTAACAAACGATGATACTTCTAAAAAAATACACCAACTCGAAACATCTATAAACGAATATACAGTGATGATGAACTCAGAGTTAATAGAAGCAGAAAATATGATAAATAAATATGCATTCAACTCACTTGATGAGTCTATAATTTATAGATTCCAAGGTGTAGATAGAATAAAACGTCTACGAGAGTTGTCAGAAATAATAGATACCATGAATGAGGTATCTGAGAAAGCATCCCATATAACTGCCGAATTGAATGATTTAGATAAAGCAATGATAACAATAAATAATCTCATAAATAGAAAAAGAGAAGAATTAGTTAGAATAACAGTTGAATCTGAAAGATTCAAAGAGAATTCAGAGAACTATAGAAAAGAATTAGTTAAAGCTGAACAAGCACAAATACTTAAAAATGTGCTTTCGAAAAAGATCCCAACGGTATATCTCAAATTATATATGATACATGTGAAGGACGAATCTAATGAGTTCCTACAAAAGATAGGTAGATATAAAGTAGGACTACCAGAGATAACGTATGATGAATCTTCTAACCGTAATCTATTTGTTATACCAGTCATAGACAACGGCGAAGAAAAATCGTGTTCGGTCCTATCTAAAGGAGAAGACAAGTTAATATCAATAGCTATAACTCTGCCATTGATATACATCGCATCTAATAAATATAGAATATTGAGATTAGACGAGATGGATTCGACATTAGATAAAAACATGAAGAGTGTTTTCATAGATATGGTTACACGTATATCATGGAAAAAAATACCTCAAATTTTTATAGTGTCACACGCTCCACATGAGTTATTGGAAAAATGTATCGTTATAGATCTTACTAAGAGGAGGGATTAATGAAGAAAAAAGAGTTACACATAGACAAAGTGGTGCAACCTGGAGATCCTGAATTCGCCGGACCATTAATAAAATCTCCAGACGGTGATATAAAAGACAAGAGTATCACTCTGATAGTTGGAGAATATAGAATGAATAATTTTGTCAATTCCTCTGTTATTAGATCCTATGCAACCACAGCTGAATCAATCATCAATAACATGAATCATTTTTATTCTAACTTTAAAGACAAGTGTTATGAACAGAAACTCATATCTGCTATAGGAATAGATACAGATATAAGCAAATTCATATTAAGAGCTGTGTCTAAGTCTAAGAATACAGATACAGAAGAAGTCACTAATATTATAATGAGACATCTAGATACATTCTTTGAAGACGATTATTTAGCTGATGTAGCAGATTACGTCTCTAGACACATGTATTTCGATGAAGCAGTATATGATGATAACACAAATAACTATGAAGCGTCATTAGATCCTGTTGGTATCTGTATAGTTTTAATGATTTCAGTAATATCTAAACAAATTTGGTTGGTTTGTAAAAGAGTAATGAACCCAGCTAAAATAAAAAGACAATCTATATCTTTAGATATATTGAAAACTAAAGTCAATATAGAATGCTTTGAAAAAGCTATTCAACGTTGTTCGTATGTGTATTGCAATACACAGATACCAAATTGGGATGGTGAAGTTTACAACTTCCAAGAAAAATTCATGAAATTCTTCATGGATAGAATGGAAAAGACTATAGATCAAAATTTAGACTTCATAGATGCTAAACATAGTTTATTGGGTACAACTGAAGCATCAATAGTTTTCTCATCATACGAAGCATTGTATGATGCGATACGCAGACTAGGTTTATCATTCGGATACAAGCCCGAACTACTGAATGGTATGACTATAGAAACATATCTTCAAAAGTATCATAAGTATGAAATGAAGGTCAGAGAAAGTGACCCAGAAGCGTACGTGTACATAAAAGATTTAGATATGTTCGGTTTCAATATGAATCGTGTGAGTAAATATATCATGCGTGCGTTGGCACAGCATGTAGCTTACAATGGTCCTAGGAAAAAAGAAGAAGTCATTGTTTCTATAGCTGAACATAACGCTGATGCTGAGGATCAAGTTTCTAGAAGAGATAAATTACTCAAAAAAGAAGACATAATTAATCCTGAACAGAAGAGAGTCAACGAGCAAATAAAAATATGTTTAATTGATGAACTAAGAAAGAAGTTAGATGACGAAGATCTAATAGATCAAAAAATTGCTAGAAATCTTAGCAGAAACACATTGAACATGACTCTTTTGAGTATGTACCTAGATGCCTACGGTATACGTGTAGGGAACCCGCTTATGTACATGAACATGGAAGACTTCGCGATAGCTATATTAGCTCTTAGAAAATGGGATCTATTGAAGAAGTATCCTAGTATCAGGGAAGCTCTCTTAGCCGAGAAAAACTCTAATAGAACATTAGCCGAATACAGTAAAATAGAAGAATTCATGGATAAAGAATTTGCTAATTATATCAATAAAGACGTATTGATGAATACAATAATAAGTATATTGGAATACAAATATACTAAAAATGTAGAAATATCAAACGAAACATTATATGTTGATGTAGAAATTGTGTCCGAGGAAATGATGAGTTTCTTAAAAGATTTCTACGAGCTTATGAAAGTGAGCTGATGAGATGTGATTAAATTCAAAGAAGCATTAAAGGATATATGTATAAACAAATTGAAAGGAAAGAAACAAAGAACTACAGAATGGATAACTCTACCGTGTCCATTCTGCGGTGATTCGTCTTCAAACAATAATCATTTCAATATACGTATTTCAGATGAAGATGATGTAATATACATGATGTGCTTTCAGCCAGAATGCGATGTGGATAGATTCCCTGATGCTAGGGATTTCATAACACTAGGTTTAACCGACGTAGATCTTATAGCTGAATACACGTCAGCAGCCATATCCTCGAATATTAAACGTGTGAAAATACACTTAGATGGATTAGAGTATCCCGGTCCAGATAAACGTAATACGAAAGTATCAGAATACATTTCGAAGAGAACGCATTTACACGAATCAGAATTCTATAGACTGAAGATAATAGACAATGTTAGAGAATTCTTAAATTTAAATGGAGATAAATTCGATGTAGGTGTCAAAGAATACATTCTAGGATATTACGGAGATGATATAGATAATACTGTTGGTTTCTTAAACGCTAGTAACTCTAAACTTCAAATACGTAATATTCGTAGAAAAGATTATAAACCATTTACATTATGTAGTAGTAAAACTAAATTTGCTTTCTTAGATGAACACGAAGAATACAGCTATGTTCACGGAGAATTCGATTTATTAAATACGCCAGCTATTGTTATAGGTGAAGGTAATTTCGATCGTATTAATGCTGTTAAAATAGTTAATAGAGATGGTATGTACGTTGCTGGATTAAATGCGAAGGGTATATTCAGAGTACTTAAGAAGTTAACCTTATTGTATCACTATGTAGATATCATAATACTATCGGATGATGATGTTCCTCTAAGCTTATACAGATCATTCGTTAAAAAGTATAGATATAGATTAACTTCATTCAGTGTATGGTATAATACTGCCAGTAAAGATTTCGGAGAAATGAGCGAAGTCGATGAGAATAAGATAATAAAACATATATTAGTTTAAGCTCCTTCGGGAGCTTTTTCTTTTTGTCAATAAACATGGATCCCGAAGGATCCATTTTTCTTTTAATTATTTCTATTTCTTTTTTTCTTTTTAGTACCATCTGCTTGTACTTCTTCGTCAGATGTTTCTTCTTCGTCAGATGTTTCTTCTTCTTTTATCTCTTCTGTTGGCGTTTCAGTTACTTCTTCTTCTTTTATCTCTTCTGTTGGCGTTTCTCCAGTTTCATTTGTACCTTCAGATTTCACTTCTTTTACAGGAGTTTCAGCTACTTCTTCAGATTTGCTTTCTAAATCTTTCTTTGATTTTTCAGCATTAAGTTTAACTTTTTCTAAGAATTCTATATCTAAGAATTTGTTACCTGTTTTGAATTTTACACCGTTAGATATGTTTTCTATTACGAAATCTATATCCGCATCAAATGGTGTCATCAGTGGTCCTCTTCTTCCATCCGTAAGCTCAATCTTATTCGTTACTACTACTTTAATATTCATCAGTTATACCTCCGTATTATTTTTTTTAAAACTCAAAATCATCCGTGACTTTCAATGCATTGAAGTCCACTTCTTCTTTAATGTTTTCTACTTTAATGTTATTTATCTTATCGTAGAATGCATCCTCTAGTATATCTAGAACAACTTCCATAGGTGTTAATATTTTACAGTTAAACAACTAGATCACCTCCTCAACAATATTAGAATCCATATTTTTACCATGTAAAGCATTCACTTTTTCGTGTAAAATATAAATACTTAACCCTAATTTAATCATGTTTTCGTACGATCGTTCATCATAATAGTCGTATAAACAATCGAACAATTCTGTTGGTATCTCATCTATATCTTTCATCAAATATGCGTGTATAATGTTATCTAACGTAGAGTCATTCTTGTCATTGAGAGATGTCGGGTTGAATGTTATAGACATGGTTTTAGGTCTCTCTGTGTACGACACAACGAATATCTTATAATCTAACTTAAGTTCCCAGAATCTACTCCATTTCATGTACTCTGCATAAGTGTTGTATGAATACGCGAAGAATTCAGACTTCCCTCCGAGTATCTTTTTCTTTTTCTCTATCTTACTGAAGATACTTCTTCTGTAATGTAATTCAAAATCTTCATCATCCATGACTTCTGTAGAATTACATAATTTAAATATTTTCATGTCTCGAGCTTGTAATACCTTATTCCTATGAAGAAATTTTACGAAATAAGGATCGTACGTGAGTACATTGTCTTTCTTATACGTTACACTTTGAATATCTTTATTCCAATATAACGCTAAGAATGTCTCTAGTACGTCTTCTTCAATATCCATCAATGTGTTCTTCTTCTCAATAACTTTATTATTTAAAACGTACATTCCTTGAGAATACTTAGTCATGGTCCATTCATTGACTACTTGTTTCTCTAAAGATTGTACTCTCTCAGGATCAGCAGATGTAAACATCACTGACAACATAGATTGAGAGTAAGTTGTCGGTAGTACTTTAGATAAATTAGAATTGTTTATTTTAAAGTATATTCCAGGCATACTTTGTAATGTGATTATAGATAAATCTTCTAAGTTCACAGAACCCGGCACAATGTTTACATTCAGTGTAGAGTCTATTTGAAATCCGTATTCTTCCTTAGTATCAGGTCCGAATATCTCACTATCTACTAATATTCTGTAATCATACACTTTATCAAACCGAATCGGTGATTCTTTACCGATAATATCTTTAACGTCTTCAGTACCTTTGTACACTGTACTAGCTTCTAGATTCACTGCGTAAACCGTAGACATAACGGGTGACATTTGATTGAGTGTGACATTCGAGTTATTCCATTTCTCGCTCTGCTTTTGTGTATTAGCCTTGAGAGCATCTGTTGATTTGAATATTCCTCGAGGTTTAACAGTTTTATTATCAGCCATATTAATACCTCCTCTGTTGTTATTTATTTAATATATTAATGTTAACTTCTTCAACATTATATTAAATATACTAAATAATAGAAAGGAGATTTGATATGTATTATTTATCTGATAAACCTGATTTAAAATACGTGATGAATGGAGAGTTTAATACGAATATAATGGATTGTATATCTAGAGAAGGAGACTATCACATATACGAAGCTGTTGAAACCGTATGTTCTACTGATGAAGTATTCAAGCATGAAGGTGTGATGTTGTTGAATAGGATATTAGAAGTTAAGAATGGTAAAGTAATAGAAGAGAATAGTCGTGAAATTTTAGAAGAGTGTTTAGTTAGCGAATATGAAGTGTTATCCACGTATTCTGATGTGTTGAAAACTACATTGAATATAAGTGAGTCAGCAAGTGGATTCTTATTAACTATAATTCCGAAGTTAATAAAATTATTAATGATGTTGATTTCTAAAATTTATGCATTGTTAGCTATACCAATCGTGGCGTCTATTGTAGCTAATACAGGGAACAGTCAACGTGCAATCGGAGCAGTAGTGACTGGTAAAGCTACGTTGAATGATATTTCAGTGAGTCTTAATAGGAACACGTTAAATGCTGTTTCAGAAGGTAACGCTCTCAAGGCTCTAGATTCCGTAGTTATACTAAGAAAAAGTCTGAATGAGACTCGTTCAGAAATACGTAAAGAGTGGATGTCGAGTACTACAGATATGCTTAATTCTCAGTACATAGAAAGTTTTATGAATAAGACTTGTGCGAAGATGGAAGAAAAATTCGAAAAACATACTTCTTCAGATAAGAGAGTTTATAGAAATGTGATAGATATGAAAAGGTTATTGAAGACCGTGTATGACGTTATACTGAGTACATTCGACTTCGGAATATACAACGAAGAATTATCAAAAAATATAACGTTCATGAGTGATGTTATGAACTCTAGAATATACGCTGTAGACTTTAGTCCTTCAATGGTAGAAGATTTTAAAAAGATAGCAGCTGATAGGTACGAATTCTCAGATTTCAAGAGTATGATTTCTATATTGAATAAGATGAGTGATGATATTGAGAATGATAAGTTTAAGTTAGCAGTTTCATCTGATCGAGTATTCGAAGAAATATATGATGAAAAATACTTGAAGTGGAAGAAAATTCATGAACAATCTAGAATATCACATACTAGATTTTTAAGTGACGAATTATTCAATAATTCATACATTATCAATGATAAAAACGAATACGTAAGCAACCTTAAAATTCATGATTACGGTGATTTTAAGCGTGGTTTATTCAACGGAAACATATTAGAAGTTACAGAAGCTACCAGAGGAAGAAAAGAGTACTTTCAATCAATGGTGTTCGATTCAATATATGAATTAGGAAGATTACATATAAACAAGAAAGATGAAAGAATACTTCAACAGAAGAAAACTGACATAATAGAAGAGCTAAAGAAGTTAGATGACAAAGTCGAGAATATGGGTGGAGGTATTGATACGAAACATCTATCATATTTGAGTTCAATTCTAGATTTCATAAAGTCTGATTTCGACAATGCTTCAAGAACAGTCATTGCTGCTCGTAGAGCGTATAAACGTAATTCGGAGGCTATGTTCGTTTTAATTGATTCTTGCTTTAGTTCTGTCTTCGAAGCAATGATAACTTTCATAGAAGTTGAAGTAGAACAACATCCAGAAGAGTATAGAAAATAACCACCCCTAGGGGTGGTTAAATTATTACATTGTTTTTTCTCTTGCTTCAGTAGGTAATTTGTCTATTGCTTTAGCTCTATATTCAAGCTCTTTTAACATAGCTTTTAATAAAGTTAATCCAGCATCCATACCTTTAGTCAATGCTTCTTGCATCGCTACTTGTATTACTGATAATGCAGTAGATAATTTACCAGCAGATTCAGCTGATTTTTCGATAGTTTTGTCACTATCTTTGTCTTCAGTTGTAATATTTTTCTTATTTATTATGCTGTTTTCAACGTTACCGTTCGCTGTTTTTGAGTAGTTGTCAATTTTGTTCGCAGATTCTTTTAATTTGTCAAGAACATCTTGTGCTCTTTTTCTTCCTTCTTCGAATCTATCTTGCATAGTTGCTGCTTTGTTTTTGTCATCTTCTCCTCCAGCGAATCCTCCGAAACCTTTGATAGCTGTTTCTATTTCTGAAACTATAGTAACTATAGCGTCTCCTTCAGCATCAACTGTAGGTGCGTCTGATTTGAAAACTTGCATTAAGATATCTTTTAATAACACTGTTAAAGATTTAGCATCTTTTGCTTTAACGTCGTCTTCCATTAATTTTTTAATACCAGCGTAACCATTAGATTTTTCTAATAATTTAACTAATACTTTAACAGCAGCTTTGTCTCCGAATCCTAAATCTTTAGTGATATCTTCTAATATTTTAGTAGCCGCTTCTATTGTTGCAGTTATATCAGCTGCATTATCAGACTTACCTGCTTTTAGTGTTTCATTGAAATAGCCAGCAACGACAACTGCTTCTTTAGTTATAGCTGATAAAGTAGTTGCAGTATCACCTTCTTTTAAAGATGTTCCGATGTATAAGTTAGGATCTAAAAGTAATGAAGTAACTTTTGAACCTTGCGGTATAGCGTAGTTTTTGTAACTGAATTTAGCATCCTTTTTGAATTTCTTAACTTTAAGAACTTCGCATAATGCTTCTAAATCTTTCATTCTTTTCTCAATGTCACCTGATGAAGTGAATTTTGAAAACATAGCTTTGATGTAGTTTACTATAGTTGTCCAGAATCTAACTAAAGCATCCCATATCTTTTTGAAGAATCCGCCACCAACAGCTTCGCTTAAGTATTCGAAACCTCCAAATCCTTTGTTGTCAGCCATTGTATTAAAGCTTTTTACAGACTCCATGATATCTGCTATGATATATTTACTTTCTCCACCTAAAGCTAAAGCTTCTGAAATAGCTATATCTGCTTCCATTTCAGACATGTCTGAAACATATGATTCCATGTTACCTTGTAACATGTCTATTGATTCATTTATTGTTTCCCATCTTCTTTTACTCATCTTTGTTCCTCCTTGATTTTATATAATATACTATTATGTTAAAATTTGAAAAGCTTGATTCAGCTTAACATTAATATGTATAAAGAAAAGAAATAAACTAACTAACAGGAGGTAATACGATGGGAGTAGGAAGTTTAGAAGGAGTATTCGGTATAGATGATGCTTCTTTGAAGAAAAGCCCAGGATCAGCGTTCGCTGTCAAAGATGAAGCATTCGTAGTTCTCGAGGATGGAACCGTTCATCCTATGAGAGAACAATCCTACAGAGATTTCGTAAAGATGATAATCGAAAATAGAATATACTCTAAGAACATTCTTGAAGACGTTCCGGATTTTTCAACTAATGTATTAATTAAAGACGACGTTTCGATGAACACGGTGTACAGTGTGCACGATATAATCACTGAAGTAGACTACACGGACGACGGTGAGTTGAAGAAGATAGTAAAGAAAAGAATATCACATGCGACACTCGCATCCGATGTAGCCGTTAAAGATTTGTGGAGGAGTAATCCCAAGAACGCATCAATGACAGCTCAAGCTTTATTAAATGAGATACTGACAGCATCATTCACGTTAGACGAGTATTTCGATAAAGATTCGAGTAACATCGGACTTATGTCGGGAGAGAATAACGCCAGCATAAACAGAGTGGTTCTTAGATTACGTAAAATTGATAACCCTGTTTCCGAGAAGGATCCAAGTAAGTTCATACATGTATTGATGACTGGTAAAGCTGCAATAGAAATATTAGGTAAACTTAAATCTGACATAGAAGCATTACGAATGTACTCTAAAGTAAAAATAAACAATACATACACCGACGGAACCAGCACGGAATCATACGTGAGTTTCACAACAAACCACGACGAGTTAGGAATGGTATTCGATGCTTCGAATACAGACATGACGTGTAACGTCGATCCATTAACACGTACAATTTACATACAACACAGAAACTTCGGAGTTCTTGAGAGCAATAATACTCAAGCATCAAAGGAAGCTATTTACATGACGAAGGGTTTACTAATGAACAGTAATGGTCATCTTGTGAGCGTGACACGTGAAAACGTAGAAGTAACTAAGGAGATAAACTTAATTTACTACACGAAAGCTCAAATAGATGAATCTATTCTTAATAAGAATACTACTGAGACACAGGATCTAGAAGGTATCCTTCAAACAGAAGAATTACTCGTCGATGGTTCTGTTGAAATAGTTAGCGGGTTGAATGTCGAAGGTGATCGTGTTTTATTGAATACTGTGAATACGTATGTTACCGATCCAATAATAAGTATAGGTTCAGAGAACACAGACAACTCCGCAGAATTCGTCGGTCTGAATTACAACGTGTATAAATCCTCAGAGAATTGGGATGACAATATGTTTACTGGTTGTACGTTTGAATACGGTGGAGGTACGATGGGTATGACATCCAATGTGATGGCTGTGGTTCTTACGCCTGAATCACTTGCAGCGTACTCTCCTGCGTACTATGAGAACGATGAAGACCTGAGCAATAATTACTATATTGCTGAAGGAATATTAACACTTAAAGCATCGAAAGTGAATATGTTTTTAGCGATGTGTAAACAAGACGATGTCGCATTAGCTGAAGTGAATGCTAATATGATTAAGTTAGTATTGTATACGAACAACATACTTAATATTGAATCAAAATACTTTTCTACACACGTATACATAGAGTACAAGAAATTGAATTCTACGAAGTGGGTGAGTTTGTACGATTACGCTTTAGAATACCAATACATCACTCCAACATCCATTCAAGGTGTTAGTAATACGTATGACGTAGATAAAATCAGAGTCAGAATTCAGTTCAGGTTGAACAAGAAACAAATTAAGGCGTTGAATAGGAGTGTATCGTTCAATGTGCAAAATATCGGATTATACGGTGCGGCACACGATGGAACAGTTTATACATCAGTAACCACTCCAAAATACGCGAATAGGTATTACGGTAAGAAAACAGATGCAAGTTTTTATAAAGCCACAGTAGGTGGTAGTACGTCTAGAACATTGACTCCGTCTTCGAATACAGTCAAAACGATATCTGCTATAGGAATAGATGCTACAGACGACATGATATATTCGAGTACAACCGGTACTTCTACTTCGGGAGTGACTATAGAGGCTGCTTTTGACGAATCATATTTTCAAGAAGTAACTACTCCTTTGAAGCTTTTTAAGCTTAGATTCACTATGGAGGCAGATTATATCACGGATGAAACTGCAGACAATATTCAGTTTCGTAAAGACATAAATGCTACTCCTTCGATGCAAGAGTACACTATAAAAGCTGAGTTCTACGTAGATAAGTTAAGTAACATGATAACTTCTTTAGGTGAAGAGTCCTCAGTGACGGATATATTCGGTAGAACCACAACCACTAGAATAGAAACTGCTATACGAGACTTCTCTATTACAGATGCGACACTATTAACAACTAAAACATTGACTATGACTCATTACAATACGTATTCCGTAATAGACGAGACCGTCGGAGTAGATTTTAGTTCAGTTATTTCAGCATTAAATGACGATGTTGAATATTTCAAAGGATTATATAAGAAGGATAAATTATACGTTGGAGTCATGATTTACTTGTTACGTACTCCGACTTCTGAACCTAGATATCTAAACTACGGAGATAACGTAACAGTGACAAATATGTCGTGTAATGTTTACGATATTCTTAGAGAGTACAGAGGTACTGCTAGAGATGTAGTTGTTACGGAAGAGTCATATAACTTAAAGAACATGTTCACTACATCAGAATGGGACAACTTAACGAATATCCTTAATACGAACAGCATGTTGTACTTAACTTCTGGAATAAACACCGCTACAACGAGCAGTGGTAACGGGTATTGTTTAGAAGTCAGCAGAAATAACGGTATCACGTACAACTCTATAGGTTGGACTGACCCGGCGGATTCATACGAACAAAGAACCTATTTGTGTTCTTTTAGATTCAGTAAAACTACAATGAACTTATTAAAAGTAATAGTTAACTTAAACAACATCACTGTTGATGGAGTGAAGCTCTCTTCTTTCAGTAAGACTGTTGTTAGAATGGGATTATTTAAATATGTTGATACGAAGTACACTCCGTTAGAAAAGTACATAGATACAGCGTTGATAGCTGCCGACGTAATATCACAAACAGATCTTATAAACACTAAGACGAACGTTTACGGTAGTAAGGCTATGAGTGAAGTTACTAGAATAGCCGACTTCTCTAAGTCGTATTCTGCAGCGTACGTTTCTTCTATTGCTCCAGAATCTCATTCATGTTTTTATTATGATGTGAATACGATAGCTGACGGTACTACATTGGAACTAGATATCATGATAGATATCGCATTTCCTAAAGATCAAGTCACGGATGCTACTAAAGTATTCTTCAGTAAATTAGCGGTTCGTGGAGTAAGCAACCTAGAATACAAATTAAATTACACGAATGAATTATCTAGTAATCAATCCGTTCTTTATAGTAGGGATTCAGATAACATTGTTTTCATGGAAAATAAGTTTTCTACAGATAATGAAGCATTATACATCTCGCATCCTACGGATATCGAAGCCAAAAAAATAATTGGAGCAGTGGACGTTATCGATGGTTTCAATTCAGATTTAACTATAAAATTCGCTGGAGACATCGAGGGATCATTCACGATAACAGATAACAATACTGAAGTTAAGAGTATACCTGTGACAGTCAAGGAAGCGTCCGAGACGCAATACGGATTAGTAGGTTTAAACACTAAATTCTCATTGTTAGCTGACGCTGATACTGTACTCGAAGGAACAACATATAATGCTCCTTCAACCTTCAATGTGGTTAACTTCATGGACGCGTATCATTCTAGAAGAAGCTCTTCTCTAGAATTACAATCAGAAGAACATCTAGCAACATCTAGAGCAGTGAAACTACTGTATGAATATCTTCAAAATACCATAGCTAAAGTCTATAAGAAGTGGATGGAACAATCAGAAGCGTTACGTGTGAAGAATACACATACATACGACTTCATACGGTTTCCTAAAAGAGACGCCGTTAAACGCGGAGTAGTAGCATTCTCTAACGTGAGATGTTCTATAAATCCAGACGACGATGCTACGTACTTATGCCAAGTTGGTAGCACTGTTTATAAATTAGCATGGAGTACGTTATCTCTGGGGCATCCTTGGAAAACATATAACGGATATTCGACTAAACCACGTGACCGTAAGGTCGTATTATATCCTGTGGGTGGACTTGATATTACAGCTAACAGAATGGGTAATGCTGCAACCACGTACGAGTGGTGGGATACTGATTATGCGTTCGGTGAATTAGAGAGCATGACAGTGTTTATTTCTTCGAATGAAGTCAATGTGAGCGGAACTATAAACGTCACTTTAGAAGGAACTGATGTTGATAAGTACACGTATCCGCTATGGGATGGTCACCGTTATTTCGACGACTATATAGTTGCCAATCAATTCTATCATTTAGGCGGAGATAACTGGTTTATGTATGATTCAGGAAGAATAGGAGGATCATTCGTTAAAGTGGCTGGTATAGAAAACACGTACGCCGCATACGATCTAATTTCTTCTAAAGAGATTTTTAATTCGAAGTACATTGGAGCTCTCAAAAAGATAAGTTTCCCTCTAGAAATGGAATTGACAGATTTCACTGAGTATCCACAATACCAAGCCGGTAGAGTGAGACAAAGTCTACAGTTCGCAGAATCTACTTTAGAAGGTTCCTCGAAATCGTACGGTGCATGGATAAATCCGGATGCTATAGCCAGTTTAAGAAATGACTATTCTGCTAAAGATTACTTATATGGTTTGAGAGGGGCCGGTGGAGGAGGTAATATGAGTATATTCTTCGCTGGAATGTGGTTCACGTATGTTGAACTCATTTTACAAGTCTCAACAGACGGCGGAACATCTTGGAGCACATTAGCATCATATACGCGAACATGGAGTTCTTCTCCGGTAACGAGCACTGGAGGATGGATGACATGCGATCCTGCTAAAACTTACAGAATAGTTAAGAACGTATATCATCGAAGAGTGGACGATGACGGAAATCCTAATGAGGCTAGAAGAATAGGAGCATTTGTTCGTAGTATCTTCTGGTCTCCTCCTAGAGGTTCATGGGCGTTGGGCGTTGGACCACATAAGTTCGCAGGAAACGCAGCGCAAGCTTTCTCTAGAAGTAGTCCGTTGTATTTGTATAGACAAGCGGTAGTCAAGTACGTCACATACTACGCTGAACCATGGGAATCAGCGATAGAATTACCATATTACGTGGATTTAGCGGTTGAAGGTAACTACGCTAGAGACAGAGTATTCATCTGGGATAATAAACACGGAGGACATATTCATCCAAAACACGATTACTATTACGCATGTTTGATAAATGGTTCATGGGCTCCTATCGGTTTAATAGAGGTTGCAGATGCGAACGAGTTTACGAGAAACCATTACACTCCAGCACGATACGCTTCTGGATGGGATGCTAAAGGTAAACCTATTTACACATTCGGATACGGGACGTATGCTTTAGGATGTGGATACAAAGCTATACCTAAAGGTACGTCTAAGCTCGTAGGTTTAATGAGTCAAACTATTACGAATGCGTTATACCAGTACGCTGGTCAGTCTAACGTAACTAGTGCCTTGTACGTTAAGGTATCCCTGAAGAAATCAACGCGTTTCCCTACATCGAAACAAGACGCTGAAGACATAGGAAGTAGAGTTCGTTATTGGACTATACCAGTAGTGAACACACAAACAATAACTATTAATAAATGGACAGTATCCGATGTAGATACCGATATAGATCTTGATCCTAATTACTACTACTTCTATTATGTTGAGTGGGGTAAAGGTTCAGACTTGAACATGTCGAATTACAGAGGTATAATTCAAAAATGGAATTCGTTAGACGACAGATATCATTATTTTAACGGATTCAATTTAAAACTCAAATATTACATTTGGAAATCATAACATATAAAGGAGGCAGTAAATGAACGCTCATGTGTACAACTTAAGTAACTTCGATAATGATCCTAGCGGAACTATAAGAAAACAACATCGAGGGAATATGAGCGTGCGTTACTCCACAGGAGAAGCGTACGTTGTAATTACGGATGAGAAATCAGGAACTACGAAGGAAGTACTCCTTAAAGGAGAAACTTACAGAAGATTTCTTAATTATCTTAAAAAGAATAGAGTTCTGGATGTTATTCCGGAAACAAAATCAGAATTAGAAAACATGACACATATTCTTCTAAGCAAAAGTACTCCTCTGACGAACTCTATGGAGACAGTATCAGTACACGATATACTCATTGAAAGAGAATACGATGACGCTGAAGAAAAAGAAGGAGTAGCTACGGAGAAGAAAGTTATTCTTAAGAGAATATCTAGAAAGACTTTAGCTGAAGACGTAGAAGTGTTAGATAAAAGAACTAATTCATCCGGAGTCCAGAATGGAGTAGTTGACGCTGAGTCGCTTCTGAACTACATAATAAATGCTCCGCTAGACCTGGATCCGGTATTCAGTTTAAATTCTAACTTAAGGTTGCTTACGGATAAAGACGATAACTCAACAGACGTTATTAGATTAGAACTTAATACGATGGATAATCCAGTATCAGAAACAAGAGCTGAGAAATTTGTTGACAGATTGATAACTGGGACAGGAGCTCTAGAACTCATTGGTAAGATAGACGATGATATAGCAGCACTTCGTACATTCAGTAAAATCAATGTGACAAATATTGATGCAAGTGGAGCAACGAACGTGGTCTCAGTTTCACCTACCTCGAACGCTGATACTTTGAGTTTGGTAGCTGATGAGAAAGAAAAAATAACTATAGGGTTAGATTCTGAAAATAAAATATATGTGAAGCATGCGAAGGTAGACGACGCATCAGTGAGTATCTCGTATCAAGTTGGTAAAGTCATGGTTATTCAATCTGTTAAAACTGACGGATACGGACATGTCATAGAAATAACAACTAAAGACGTTAATCCTGAAATAGCAGAATTGTATTACAACAAAACAGAGATAGCTTCAGCTTATGTGAACAAGACAAACGTAGGTACAGAAATAATGGCCGGCGGTCTGCATATTAAGAAAAACTTGATTGTAGACGGTACAGTGACTATACTCGGTGATCTAATTTCGTCGGGAACAACTGAGAACCAGAACACAAAACAACTCAACGTTAAAGACGTCATAATGGACATCGGTGTTGGTAACGATGCCACATACAGATACGTCGGTGTCAAACTCATAAAAGGTGTATCTAGTGCTTCAGGGACTGCAGCGAAAGATGCATTTGTTATTTATGATAAGACAGATGGACGTTTCAAGTTCGTTCACGCTAGAACATCAGCCAGAGATCCAAACAGCATATACGACATTGAGATGGCTGACATCGAAGCAAATAACATTATCGGTACGGCTTCTTCGGCTAACAAGTTGTCACAAGCTATCAAGTTGTTATTCACTGGATCAGTAACTGGCTCTGTAGAATTCTTCGGAGACGAGGGTTCCAAAGAAGTAACCATGACTATTAATCCAGCAACATCTACTTCATTCGGTACAGTGAAAGTGTATAATTCGATGCCAGATTCTGCTCCAACAGAGACAGCTTCCGTGTTCGGTGCTCCTTTCTTGTACGAAATGTTGAATGAATTAGATTTGAATTACGCATTATCGTCATCTGTGACTTTGGATTCTACTACTACTGTTGCTACATCGGCGGCTGTAAATGCAGCGTATCAAGCATTTGTTGATTTCAGACAAAAGTACGATTACCAAGTATACTTACAAGAACAAGCAGCTGAAGCAGCTAGAAAGAGTACTCCTCAAATATTAGGATATTATGAAACTACTATTCAATTTGATCCTACAGTGACTCCTACAGTTAAAGGTATCGGATACGATGAACGTAATTACGATAAAACTGTAACTGCTGGGACCTCGTTCTTGGAGTATTGGGAAGGTACAATGAAGTTTAATGTTAAAGATTTAGGAGGAGGAGTCGCTTTATTCAACGTAATGAGTAGAATGACTGACTTAGAGAAAATAAGTATGCCAAAAATTAATAAAGAAGCAATGGAAGGATTCGTGTTCGGTACTCAGTTTACATTCGAATTGAGAGAGTACGACGACGCAACAACTTCTACGTATACCGTGGTTGAGACCGGATCAGCCTACGAGATGGCAGACAAGTACGCGGAGCTAGATTATATTGATGGTTCCGGTACATCCATAATATATAAAAGAAAGTTCACGAATGCGTTTTCTTTCGAAGACATAGCATCTAATCCAGTACTAATCAATATTGAAGATTTATATGATTATGGTACAGGAAGAAAAGTAACCGTGACTCCGAATGCTTCTACAGCCTCTGTATACGCTAAAAGCGGATCATTAACAGAAATAAAAAGTGTATCAGGTCCGTTCTTTACAGATGCTTTAACTAGAGATGTGGAAACAGTTCTACAAGTTAACTCATTTGAGTATTCTACTGGAGTAGGTTTGAACCTTGCAATAAATACAGGACAAAAAGTTAATACACATGCGTTTACTATGGATATATCTGACTTTAATCGTGCTAAAGGTATGGTGTTCGCTACGTATTTCAAGATAACTAAGAAGTATTCTAGCACATATAGGAGTACAGGGTTAATGGAAGCTTACGTTGCGTACTCTAAGTCTACGTCTTCCACGTTATGGTCAGCTGTTAGTTCTTCTTCAGGTAAATACTACATGTTGAAGGATACTGATTTAACGAAGGCTCAATGGAATTCTCTAGAAACGGATAAATGGTATCTGTTAGTGACATTCTTAGGAGACGAGAACAGTGCATTCCAAGACGCGACTGGTATCCGTGGTATTTACGATATAAATACATACGGAACAGCGACAAAGGTTTTGGAATTGAAAAACACAGTAATGGCGTATCACGCGGCAAGTACTGAATCAATAAACTCGTATACTTTCAATATGAATGTTTGCGGAATGGATATTCAGTTCGCATCTCCGATTGTAGCTGAATGGAATACTGCCAAAATATCTAAAGATACGTTAACGGCATTAAATAAAACTGCGTTGTTTAAAACAGCGGTATCTACATCTGGTTACGTTAGTGACTTTAGTACAACTCAGGTAGATCAAGACAAGTATTACTCTATAGAGTGCGTTTCGAAAAGTTCTGGAGGATTTAAGCCTGATACTATACCATACGTAACACGAACTACGTTTGGTTCTAATGCTAGTACATCTAGTGGTTTGTATCCTGAAAACGTTGCTGAGAATGGTGGATTCGTTTATGAATTAATGAATGATGCGGATAGTAATATTCAATTACACGTTACTCAAACTTCCGAAGCATTGGATTCTAGTGTTCAGCCGGACACATGGTTGACTTCTGTTGGAACAGTATCAGTCATGAAAGCTAACTACTTCTCTCCTGTTACAAATAACACAATAATAGTCAGTGCCGATAATTCACATACTGATTCTAATGGAGTAGCTAAGACCACTAGATATTACTACAATGCTTCCGTTTTAGATGCAACTGGTAAATCTGGTAAATGGATTTATCTAGATGATTATATAGATTATACTTGGATGGCACCTGTAGCTAATCAGACCGAAATAAATAAGTACTACGGTGTACCTGCCAACGGTTCTTTGATGAAAATTACATCAGATGAGAACAAAGGCGGACTTATGACGTATTATTATAGAAGAAACGGCGCATGGGTGTTCTTAACTAGCACTGGTAGTAGTGGTCTAACTAGAGTAACGGATTACGCTACTAAGGCATCGATTGAATCTAATCAATCAGCAGCAGCAGATTATTCTGTCTCTATAGAGACTACGAATAATATAATTTACATAAAGATTGGTGGTGTTTGGACTGATTTCGGTTCTTTAGCAGGACCATGGAACGTGAGGGGTCAAGCTGACACATATTTACAATTCACTGAGAAATACATTGAACCTCAAGTGAATTACGCTGTTAAGACTACGTCAGATACACATTGGTGGGTGTATGATGGAACAACTGGGTGGACTGACAAAGGAGCGTACGTTGAATACACTCAAGTGTCTAAACTTATACCTGTGATATTATCTACTACAGTGGACACTGTTGACTTAGAAATAAAAACAAATTACACTAAGCCTGCAACCGGTAATTTGTGTAAAGTAGACATCGACACTGATCATAGTTCTAACACCACATACTACGCGTACATGAATGGAGCTTGGAGTTACAAGGGGCTTTATGCGGATTACGTTGAACCGATTCAAAACAAAATACTTTCAGGAACACTGGTTCTAGAGAAAGGTACACTCAGACACAAGATGTCAGTTAGATATCAGTTCTGGGTAGCAGAGGAGGAATAATGTTATTAGATGTAGGTTTTTCATTTAAAGGAGGGATACTTCATACATGTGGTATTCTGGAGTACATGAATATTAAAGTTCTTAAGAAGAGCACTCTGGTCATAGAGACTAAAATGGATGAATTAATTTGGGAAGCTTTCTTTAAAGACCCGACTATACATTTTAAATACGAATCGTCTTCTACAGAGTATATTGATATTTATCAAGAGATGTCCCCTGAAGATTCACAAGAGGACCTTCAGTTGATATCAAGATATAATATTGATACTTATGAATTAGAGCCTGTGTAGAATGGAGCCCCTAGGGGCTCCTCTACAATGCTGTTATGAAACTCATCGCTGAGTCATATACTTTCTTGCTTCTTAGATCTTCTAAAAACTTTAAACGTTCACTTTGTACGTCTTCATACAATGCCAATTTCAAGTCAGTTGTAGAATTTCCTAAGTTTATCTGATCCATATACTTCAACTCATTATCTAGAATATAGCTTACTATATCGTAATACGCGAGTTGTCTGAACGTGGCGTATTGACCTCCAGTTAATGTTTTAAGATTTCTAGGATGCATGAAGGAAACTCTAATCTTATACTTATTTTTAGAGTTCATTATACCGTAACCGTTGTCCACTACGAGCTTATTCGGAGCTTGAAACGAACACGTATATTTAGGAACAGCGAAAGCTGCGTTCATCATTCTGTATCCTTGAACAGGTATATTTAAAGAAGTTGAATCTAAAGAAGTATAGTTGAGTAATCCTAACCCTCCTGGAATACCTGTTCCAATCGTGGATGCTCCCGGTACTTCTTCTATGTGACCGATACTATATATACTCATTCCGTTCCTAGCTATTTCACGTAATTCTTTAGGAATAGCATACACTACTTTAGAAGGTCCTGTGTTCTTAAGGTCATCATTCTCAAGAATATCCTCTGGTCTGAACGACACTAACATCTCTTCTACGTAAGGTAGTATTCTGCTGTATTCCGGTAAAGTGTGATCTAGAATGTATTCTTGAATATCGAATGGTGTCATAGAATAGTACACGAAGTCATTCTTCATTCCGGCTAGGTTCATGACTTCATCCACTATCTGATTTATATTAACCATATTTTTCCTCCGATCCTTTATACTACAAGAATAGTTTCTTTTTAGTACTTTGCATGATGTCAGAAATCATAGACTTAGCTAGTTTAGCTTCAGCTCTAATTTCACCGTTTGCGAATATGGCAGTCCCTAAGCTTTCATTGATTATGATGTAATCGTGCTCACCTGTACCAAAATCAATTCCGGCACTTTCAGATATATTCATGATGCTCTCTTGAATACTAGTGTTACCTTTACTTCCTAAATCTATGATTTTACAACCATCTCCTCCATTTATGAGGTATGATTCTAAAAGATTTATTCTTTTTATGTTTTTCTTGTTTAATTCTTCTAGGTGCATTAAAGAATTCATTTTGAATTTTGTTATGTCTTCGACAGTAGCACCCATCGCGTGAGCTAAATCTGTGTTTATGCTTTCGGCTATCTGCATGTTCATCTTCGAAGGAAGTCCACTCCAGCTCGCTTCATTAGAAGGTATCCAAACAGCGTCGTATGATGTGTAATGAATGTTCTTCATTATTTCACCATTAGGAGCACGCATAGCTGTAGCATGTGCTCTTAATGAAACGGCTATACTAGCATCATCCTCTATCATGTATGCTAAGTTCTTACCAGCTTGTTGCTTCGTAGTTTCCATTATGAAACATAAAGCTTTGTAATCACCCTGTTGTTCTTTAAAGAATTCCAGTATTCTGTGACTAAGATTATTTTGATTGATAGATCTTAGTACTAATGGATCTTTAGAAGCTGGGTGATTCATTTCGCAATACAATGCATTGTTTTTTAATCTTTTTTGTACAAATGGACCAGCTACCATATTATCGATTTCAGGTTCGCTCAAAAACAATCCATTCACACTAGTCTTTGCTATAGTTGTACCAGTCATCTTTAGTGTGTATCTAGGTGTTCCGTCTGAATCTATTCTTTTCTTTATAGAATTTCTATCAATTGGACCTTTATCTAATACACTCTCTGCAATAGATAACCCAGATAAATCCACTATGACTTTAAAGTCCAGTTCTTTCATTGTTAATCCTCCTCTTTATTATTTAATACATCAATGTTCAAAAAGTGGAAAGAAACATGTATCCCGAAGGATACATGTATTAATATTAAATGTGTAAGTTTGATAATTTTATTTCTGCACCCATGTGACCGTATGTTAATACATCGTAGTTATCGATGTCTATCATAGCCATTTGTAATGGATTAGAACTTAATCTGTAATCAGGTTTTTCGAATTGTTGCCATACATACCATTGGTAGAATGCTTTCGATTCAATGTTTTCGTCATTGAATAATGGGTATCCATTCATTACTACACCTTTATCTGTAGCACCTTTCTTAGGCATTACGTAGTCGTCTTCTCTTTCAGAGATTACAACTTTCATAGGTACTCCTCCGTGCTCGAAGTAGTAAACGGTATTAATTGGTTTAACTCCACCTAATGAACTTTCAGAACTGATAGCTCCTTGTTGTTTAGATATGAAGATAGCTGCTGATGAATTCATACCCCAGTTAGTAACTATGCTAGAAGCATGTGTGAACTTTCTGAAGTATAATGAACAGTAACCCATGTGCTCAGTTACTTTTTCGAACTTAGCCGGTTGTCTGTCTTGTAAGTATCTAGTTTTCTCAGTTGCAGCATCATAATCTAAGCTAGTTTGAATATAACCATTAGTGATAGCACCGTTGATAGTAGTATTAACTGAGCTATCGTCTCCAGTTATTTCATATAACTCTCTTAAAATAGATAAACTGTCTTTGATATCTTTGAATACAGCCGCATCTTTGTGATTGATTTTGTATTCTTGGAATGCTAACATAGTTTCATTTAAAATATCTAAACCTGCAAGATCTTCCCAAAGAATTTTTGTTTCTGGATTGTATGTGTATGTAGAAATACATTTCTTAGTTATTTTTCTATCAATGAATTCTATTTTCACTTCAGGTTCAGCTGCCGACGCTTCAACTCCTGCTCCTTCTTGCCAGATTGTTGGTGTTATTTCTAATACGAACCCAACTAATCCCCAAGTAGTTGCAGATGCAGTGAATGATTTGTTTTCTGCATCGTATTCAGCGATGAAGTTACCAGTTTTTCCGAAAGGCGATTCTATACCTTTCATGTTTATTAATTTATTATAACCACCTAATTCAAACATTTTACCATGAACATCGTGACCAGAAGCAACAATTATTTCAGTTGTTCCATCAGTGTATTTAAGGTGAGTTACTTTAGCTTGAGATTTTAAAGTTAATCCAGCTACTAATTCTGTAGTTTCTGCTACAGTGTAACCTTGATAACCTTTAGAATTTATTATAGTCTTAGCTGCATTAGCTGTAACATTGATAACTTTGTTAGCTTCGAAAGAGATTTCTCCATCTACAACTTTAGTTAAGTCAATGAACACCTTTTTAGCATTTCTAGCATCATTTGATGCTTTTGCTAATATTGCTGCATTTCTAAAAGTTTCAGCTGAACTGTAAACTTTATCACCGAAGTGGTAATATACAACTTTTGCTTTTCTTTTTACGTCTTCTGTGTTTGTAGTTCTGTACGGCATTTTATCTTTACCGCTTGAACTCAAATACGTTGTCATTAACGTAGGTAAAACTACTGCTCTGTTTAACTCTAAAGCTCCAGTTGAGTTAGCCATTGATTCTATAAGATCAATGTGTTGAGTGAAAACATCAACAAGATATTTTCCAGCTTCTAACATTTGCTCATTTTTGTACAAAATGTGAGCTTTAGAACTGTCACCTTCTGATCTTAATGTAGCAGCTACTTTAGCACTTTCACTAATATCTGTTGGAACATTTCCGATTAATGCATTTTTTAAGTTTTCTTTTATAGTAGGGTCAAACTTCGTTCCCCACACTTTTTGAAGTTCTTTACCGGCATGCTTACCAGCGGCTTGATAACCGCTGATGCTATCTCTTAATCCTATCATCTTTTTTTCCTCCTTGATTTTATATAATATACTATTATGTTAGAATCGTGACGAAGCATAAATGGATCCCGAAGGATCCATTTTATTTATTTAATTTTTCTTCTTCTTGTAAGTCCTTCTTTATTACTCCGAGTATGAGTCTGTCTATTTCAGATAAAATCATTTTAAAAGAACTCAATTTTAAAGCCACGATAGAATATGCGCTTCTATCTCCGGCTAAAATGTAGTCGTTCAAAGATTGCAATGCCATTTTAAATTCTCCGACAAGTAATTCTAGAGAGTTCTTATGAGAATTTTTCTCATCGTTGATGATGACATTGTAACTGTCACTAAGTATGAACGTCTTATAAAGATGAGTGTACTTCGTTTGAAGCTCATCAAGCTGATTCAATGCAAAAGTCAATTTGATGTGTTTTTCATCTTCTCCTCCGTCATCTTTGAACGTCGGCGATCCTTCTGTTTCGGAGTTTAGGTCCTCAGGTGTGACTCCTCCGTAGCTGTCATCGTTATCATCAGTATTCTCATCCTGTGATTTGTCAGTTGGATTTTCTTCTTCTTTGTCGTCTGTTTCTAATTCTTTCTCAGTGTCTTCCGTCGAACTATCCAGACCCTCGTCTGCTTCAGCCTCTAATATGTTTATATTGATTTCATCGATACCGTAGACATCTCCTCCGAAGTATTGTATAGATTCCATTATTTTCTTTACGACTTCAGGATTCCTGAGTTTCTTCCACTTAGGATCCTTCTCATCGTATCCGCTACTCCTCATAAGAACAGCCAATACTTCAGTTAATTCTCTTATTTTCTCAGCATCTTTTTCTTTATCTAATGAAGCTATAGTTTTCTGTAACCTGTCTATTTCTTTAACTATGACTAAACGTGTACGCTTCATGTCACGAATGAGTGCTAATACGTTTCCTATTCCGGAGAACGTACCCATCACAACCGTGACAGGTAGAAGTACAATCAACCCAATCATACATAATAAAGAAATAACTATCGTTCCTATTACCATGAATGAAATTGTTCGCTTACTATCTCTTTTAAAGTTTTCTAGTGCAAGGGTGTAAATGGGTAACTTTTCAGCCAAGGTAATGTCTATTATATGTATAGCTTCAGTCTTCGTCAACATACGAACGTCGTCTTTCTTCTCATCATCCGTATCCGTATCATTCAACCATGAACCATGTTTATCTTTTGCTAACTTCACAGCTTTAGCGAAGTCTTTAGCCATTCCTGAAATCTCTTTGAAACCGTTAGTCTTTCTACCCTGTATAACTAAGAACCTAGCACATAGTTCCTCGATTTCTTCATCGGACATGACTTCTTTCACTTCTTTTACGTAGTTCGTAGTGTTCTCCTTAGTTTCATGAGTCCACTCTTCGTCGTATTCTCCGACAGTACCATACTCGTATTCTTCTAAAGAATCCTCAAGAGCATCGAATCCGAACTTCACGTTTTCGAAGTCGAATACTGGAGCATCGTCTATGTTGTTCGATAAATTATCAGTGTTTTCTTCTTCTAAAATTATTAAGTCTTCATCTACTTTCTTATTCTTAACTATATGAAACATTATACTCCTCCTTATCTAGCGGCTTTACTTCCGCCAGCGATCATCTTAGCTCTTCTACGTTCAAGTTGTTTCTTGATTTGAATGAGTTGTCTTTTTGTGGCGAAGTCATTCTCGTTTCTAGCGTCTTCTATTTCTTCTTCAAGCAGTGCAATTTTATCGTCTAATATTTCGTTTATTCTACGTCTATCAATGCCTTGTTTCCAATGTGAAACTATGAATGTTGCTATTCCTAGAAGTGCACCCATTAGTGGATTCAGCATGTTTAATGCTACTACACCGTACGTCACACCAACCGATAAAAATAATTCGAAGAAGTCATCGAATATAGGAACGAACTCATCGTTGTAAACTTTCTCTCTAAGATCATCGTCATTGGCACGTTTAACGTGAGCTATCAATCCACGTATTCTCCTGTTCATTCCTTTTATGTCTTGAGAAGCTTTTACTGGTAACGCCGCCACCTCGTGAGCGTTGTCTTCTATGTTCGTAGCTTTGTCTATACCACGTTCAACTTTAACCGAATTAACTTTGTCAACTGTATTCTTTTTCAGGGTTCTAGCTACACTCTCCTGAATGTACATGCTTTTTATTTTTCGTGTCAATGAAGTTTTGTCAGCAATAAAAAATTCTTCTAAGATATCATTCTTCACGCATTCCAAAACGTTAACGTTCTTAGATTTATTATTACATGCTAAAAGTATATCAGTGTAAACTCCGTCATTATCACAATTAAAATCTGAAACATCTATCTTTCCTAGAGCAGTGGAATACCTCATGACACCGTATCCGCCATTCGACATCTGCTTCATAGCTATTCCTACATTTGTATCCTTCGTTAATTCTTGTGCATCTATTTCTTCACCGGTTTTTTCTTTGAACTTCTGAACATATGTTTCAGCATCAATGAATCTAACTAGTTCGTCTTCTGCTTTACGTATGTTCTGAAATACTTCTTTTGAAGAAAGAAGTGCTTCTTTTTTCTCTTCCGTGTCGAGTTCACCGATGTACTCATCCCACTCATTGCTGCGTACAACTTTGTATCCACATGTTTGACAAGCAGAAATGTCCTCAGGAACGCATAAGTCGATTGTTCCATCTTGAACTGATCTCAATGGTATTGCTACGAATGGAGTTCCTTTAACATACATCGTCAATGCGAACATCACGTTTCCGTTATCTAGTATGCACTCATGAATCTCGTAAGGAACAGTAACGTGTGCTAATAAATCTTCTCTTAATTCGTTGTAATCCGTATACAATCTTGGAGTCTCTTCAATGGATCTAGAACCACCGCATACGTGTTCCTTTATATCTTGTACGAGAAAATCACTACGTTCTAATCCAGCGTACATAGTATTAAATATTATAACCTCAAGTAACTTATTCATTATTATCCTCCTCTATTATGATATTCTTTATAGATTAATGTTCTTCTAACATTATTATAAGAAGAAATATAATGAAGGTTGGAGGGTAGATTATGAATTTTAATAATTTTATAAAACTAATAATTATTGAAGTAATGAACAACGATGCAGCTTTAAAAGAGTATGCTGATAGCAACAAAGATAGTAGAATTGACGTGCTTTTAAGTAAACTTATAGTTTTTCCGCATCCAAGAACAGAGAACGTATTAAAACGTATAGAAGAATCGAATGAACCGGTAAACATAGATATTCCTATAAACGAATATCATTACGGTTTCGTTTCCAGCGAATCCATGTCTATTTTAAATATGTTTTCTGAAAATTCAGAAAACGATTACGGATATAGTCCGGATAATGTTAGACGTCTCATCAGAGAAGCAACAGAACTTAATAGGTACGACGCATACAGTAATATGTCAAAGATAGCAAAAAATATAAGACTGACAGATTCATCAATAAAAGTCAGAACATGGGATGACATAATTGTAAATTTAGAAATATCTGATTTAGTGAAAGTTAAATTAGAGATAGAAATGAACAATGCATTGTTCCATATGTCTGATGATTCTGAAGACATAATATCTTTTATAAAGGATAATCAGGAAGATTTCGTGATGACGTCAGCGTTGTTAAATACGTTGAAGATTTCTGATTACATGGCAACACTAAATGCTAGAAAGAGAGAAGTTATATCTTTCTTATCGAGTGATCATATGCGTACGCGTATGAATAGATACTTGAGTGCAGCGTCCGTTAACTTAGACGAAATAATTAATACATCATCAAATATAGCTTTCTCTAAAAGACCGTATATTGCGTTTAAGAAATCTTTAGCTATGTTTGCTGCATATCTGAAAATATATCCGGACATAACTTGTAGACCTGGTTACAGTGTATTGAATCTCCCAACAATGAGTAATTTTATGAACGGCATGTTACACGGTTACGCTGTAGGAGATACACTCGGTGCGGTTCTTCAAAGAGCACAATCCTCTTTAATTAAAGATACTCATTTAATTTCTGTATTGATGCAGGTGATGTATAGAGCTTCTCTGAACAATATGGAATTGTTCGATGCTGTAGCCGAATTGAATGACATGGTTATAACTGATGCGAGTGTCAACATGGTGCTCCGTGGGAATGTAATAGGAAACGAAAGAGTTATGGCAGCAGAAGCAGACCCTTCTGAGAAACGTGAAAAAGTGGAATTCAATATTAGTGAAAACGCGACTATGCAGGACTTCATAGATGGCAACATCGACGCATCTGCAATAGGTGATTATTGTGCTATGTACTTATCTGAGAGTATAAACGATCCTACAGAGAAAGAAGAGAAAATGGGTAGATTAGAATCTATAAAGTACAAAGCTAGAAATTTCAATATAGATAGAAAGAGAAAGAAGTATCATCTTTTATTGAACGAAATAAGCAAAGATATTTCTTTAGTTGAATCCGGTACTACGGAATTATTGACAGTTATAGAAAAGAATAATCTAATAAGAAAAGCTCATGCTTTAAAAGCTGAGATTATAAAAACTAGAGAAAACGCTAAGTCTTTAGAAGATGAAGACTTAATGGAACTTATTGACGAACGTATAAATTATGTGGACGCCGTAATCGTAAAGATTCAAGGAAGAAACGTCAGACAAGAAAGAAAAGGAATAAGTTTCCATTTGGAAAAAGATATGACTGATGTCCTTAGAGCTTCACAAGGTAGATCGTCATCTGGTAACAATGATACATACGAGTAAAAATGACTCCTTCGGGAGTCGTTTAGCTCATTAAGGAGGTAACATTCAATGGCGTCATTAGAGAAATTCAAAACATTATACAGTGGGGAGACTGCTTCGCGTTCATCTAATCCATGGTGTGAAAAAGCATTAATAGTGTTAATGTCAGAAGAGAATTCACCAGTATACAACTCGTTATCATCTACGAAGACGTTGACAGCGTATAAAGATGCTGGTTCGTATGCGATCGGATTCGGACTACATACAATCCTAGCTGGTCAAACTTACAATATAAAAGGTAATAAAAAGTATCTCAGTACAGATTTCAGTGTTCAAGCTGATACAACTATAGTTAATATGGCAAACAATACACCCGGAGCCCAAGCTAAGGTTATGGCTGAACAATACTTCTACAAAAGCGTGTGTACTCCGTTATGGGAAATTATTAAAAAGAATTACCCTACTTGGGTATACACGATGCACGATCATGAATTCTTCGGATTAGCAGAGTTCTGTTACAATATGTCTGTAGGATTCAAGGTATTCGCTACAGGTACAAATTTTGCAACAATGCGTGCAGCTATCACTAAACATCAAGCCGCAAAGTACGCTTACCTAAAATCTAAAGGTACACTGGATGGTGTTGGTAGTGATTCTGCAGTTAATGCTGTTCTATCTAATGCGGCTTCATTGGATGGAAAAACATTCACATTAGCTCAAGTATTCGCATTGTATTCTACATCAGATGGAGTGTACATGCCTGGATTAGCTAGAAGAAGAGTTAAAGATTACAACATCTATGGAGGTAACGCATCATATAGTTATGCTGGAGATGATGTACCTGCTGTAGACTCTAACGTGAAGTCAGAACAAGTGAGCATCGTGATAGGTATTTCTAGAAACGTGAACAATGCTGCTATGGTAGCCGCCGGTAATCAATCTGTAGGTAATGAAAACGCTGCAGGATACTTAACAGCTATGTACAACGGCGACACGAAATTAGCTAAGCAATATTTAGCTACTTTCAAAGACGGAGTCTTTTCTAATCCTAAGAACAATCCTAATGAAGGAAAGTTTAAATACGAAGAAGATAAAACCGATGAATCTTTAGCATTCACGCCTACTTCGTTCTCTGTAGATGCTAGAGGATACGGTGGGGATCTTTTACCGGATAAAGATTATGGTAACGTTCACAAGGAACGTAGAAGTACAATAGATAAAGATAACGCTAATAAACAAGAAGAAGGAGACTTCTTTAAATCTAGATTCTCCATGAACATAAATACATCGTATGGGAGTTTTAGAAAATATAAACAAACTACTAATGAGGATGTTTCTGGTACGTCTACGACTTGGTTCTTCTTAACTAGACCAGAGATGTGCTTGTATCAGAACAGTAATGGTAACGAAAAAGATTCATCTGAGAACTGGCACCATCCGTCATATCAGTGTATGGACGTAGATTTAAAAGATCATCTTATTTTAGACAGAGATCTATACATTTACTTGGATTGTAATATTAAACCGTACTACACTGATACGAATTTAGCATTCATTCCGTCGTTCACGAATAACTTTAAGTCTACAAATTTACCAGAGGCTAGATTTGAAATGTTGAAATCTTCATCGAACATACTCGGTGTATCTCTAGGTATACCTGTGTACAATTCAAACGACACCGCGGATACAGAAATAACCGTACAGTTCAACGCTGACATGCGTAAAAGTATAATGAGTTACATCGATGTAATATTCAAGTATTCGAAATCAAAGAAAGAGGGATTAACTTTACCGTGGGCAGCTATAGCAAAACATAACGTTATTGATATTTCAATGACTATGTTCGTGTTCGTAGTTGGTCAAGATGGATTAACTTTAGAGAGTTGGTTTAGATCAGTTGGAGTTGTTCCTAGTACGAATCCTGTGACTCAGATTCCTCTGACATCTGCTGGAGAAAGAATGGATACAATCAATGTCACATTTAAATGTAATACTAATTTAGATTCTAGGAAGTTGTCGACTATAGAACACTTCAATGCGTTGAATCGTATGGGATGTTCTAAGGTCAAAGAAGTCGTTCTCAAAGATGGTAAGAAAGCTACGTTTTCAGGTTTAACTGGAGGAAACATACAAACGTATGATGCAGCTATAGACTGGTATTTGTTGAATAGAAATATTTTAGACATATACATAGACGAGAACATGGATCCTTCAGATTGGCACGTTGAGAGATTCTTAATATATGCGGATGCTACATCTGGATTAAGAACATATAAGTTCACAGGTGTACCAAAAGCTCACAGGTTATACGAATTAATACAATTCGTTATCTCATCTAAAGGTAAAGATACGTTGTTCAGTAAAATGAGTGGAAGATCAAAACTAGGAAACGATAAAAAGAATACGATGAGATTCAGACCGGATGTACTCAGTACGTACTTCGTTATGCCGCTAGACCAAGACGAGATAGGTAAAGTTATGCATTCAATGGACAACGACGCCATAGGTTCAAATGGGAATGTGAACTTAGATAATGGACATGACGCTCAGCACGCTCTTCTACGTACGATGAGTAACTTCACTACTCAAAAGATAAGACAGACTCGAGCTGTTGGAACTAGAACGAGTAACGGGTGGAACGCTTATCTCGGTACCGGTGTGAAGTTGATGGATAATATCGGTGAAACTACAGAAGCTGCACGCGGAAGTTTAAAGTGGATGATGGACATGTTCAAGGAAATGGATGCGTATAAACTCGTTGAAGGAAAACAAAGACCGAACTTGACTAGAATATTCGTAGACGATGAGGGTAACGAATCCGTAGTCGCAGGATTTGAATCTCTAAGTACACTCTTAACAAAACACACAACGTTCGAAACACCTAAACAAGCCTCATCGTTCAGAGCACTCTTTGGATCATTTGTTCCGTATGAGTACTGGAATGCTTCAGCATCGTCGTTATCTACCAACAATCCTACAGCAGGTAACGCGTGGAATGATATTATGGGTGGGAGTTTTGAAATGTTTAAGGGTATCTCTGATGTTAAAGATTCAGAAGATAAAAATTACAAATTTGAAGCGATTAATATAGACGGTACAACAGACACAAGCAAAATGAAGAGTACGTGGGCTAAAGGATACCGTGTATCAGCTAAAGCTATAGATTCTCCTTTAAAGAGTATAACTCCGAATGGAGTATTCGTCATAAAAGATGATCCTGGATTAACTAACATGGAAAACCTAGATGCTGAATTAGTATCAGCATTCACTGCGGATTCAACTAAAGAATATTCAATGTACACTGATACGACTGCTATTAAAACAATAGAAGGAAAAACGTATTCATCTATAAATGCGGCTAAAGACGCAAATGTCGCTACTTTCACAGAATACTTTACGAATAATAATGCTTCAAGAAAAGTAGATCTCATGAAGACAGCGATGTTATACGGTTACGATATACACGACTCTACATTCTTAAAATTATTATCTGCAGCAGATGATTCTTCTTCTACGGACGGAGGAAGTGATGTTTCCGTATTAAATATGAATGGCGTAGATATGTCTAAACTTATAACTGAATACTGGGCAATGATAAACATGATTGATTCAGAAAAGACAGGTGAAGCGTATACTAAAGCGTACAACGAGATGAAGAAAACTTCCCCTTCGAGATCGGTATTCTACACGACATACGATACTAAAGAGGAATGGCGTTCAAATATTCATAAAGGAGCGAATTCTCCTTACATTGTAGTAGATGGAGACACTATGAAGGTATACAGACTTCGTGCAAAGATAGCGTACTTAGACGATACTGATTCGAGTAATGTTAAACAATACGAATACACTCGAAATACAAATGGTGATAAAGTTATTTCGGAAGTATCGAAGAACATGGGAACAATCAATATCGTTACGAATAGACTCACAGGTTTACCTGCTAACGAGGAAGATTCTCAACCAAGTGCAGTTGCAAGTTCTTCTTATGTGAATTATGATATGGACACTGAGGGGACTCTCTTATCAGGTGGAGGATACGAACAATATTCTTTAATGAATAAGACTGTCATTATACCTAGTATGAGTTACATCTCGATGCGTTCATTCTTCTTGTGTAACTTCACCACAGATGGTAAACCTACAGAGTACATCAAGTTCACAGATAAACGTTACTTGAATACTGAAAAATCGAACGGTGTAGAGATGAAATTGTACATTGCTGCATTCGACGGAGTTACAAATTTAGCTAATAGCGTTTCAGATGACGCTGTGATTCATTACGATGAAAACGGAGTAATGGCTTTGAATAGTTCTAGAGTAGAATCTACTCAAACAGCATACGTGCTCGATTCAAATACTACTTCCAGTAGACACACTAACACTTCTTCTACAAAAACGAAGAGTAGATCTAAGAACGCATTACCTGAAGTATCTCTTCCTTCTGAGAATAATGACACTAGTACTGATTCTTCAGTGGCTAACAGCTACTTAACTGATTCGTTGTGGGATAATGTTTTGCCAGACAAGTACGATGGTACTAGTATCGCGTTGAGTAATAAACTTAGAGACGGTTACTTCGGTTACGAAACATCTAACAATGAGGATTTAATGAACCTCATAACATCTCAACAAACACAATCAACATTAGCCGCTAGGTTGACTAGCGTAGGTGAATCCTTGGTAGGTGAAGCGGTGAGTAATACGTTGACGTTATTAGTGAACAAATACACTAATGAGATTCTTCCTAAGTTATTCAAGAATATAAATTATAGTGATGGTAAACCTATAACGGTGGATTCATCTAATGTAGTTTATAAAGATGACAACGATATTATTATTGAAGAAGCAGATTACTCTGAAGTTACTGAAAGTTTATTGAGTGTCGATAACTTCATCCCAACAATAGAAACGGAGGTATCATACGTGAAACCTGAAAATAATTTAAAAGGTAGTACTGATTCATCTTTTGTTAAACCAGAAGTAACATATATTATTGACGTTACTCCTAAAATAACTGTTGAAGAAATAAAAACAAGTGATGTGTCAGAGTTCATCTTAGAAATATCAGAACCAACGATTGTGAAAGAAAAACAAATCTCAGTAGAAGTAGACAAATATAAAGATAGTACTCCTGCTGAAAGTATTCAGAAACTGAATGATACAGAATCAAGTACTTCTTCTGAAGAAAAGTTACAAACTTTAAATACGAGGTACGAAGATAAATCTTCTCAAGAATACGTATTAAACGTAGCGTCTGATAACAATGTAGTCTCTGCTGAAGAAAAGTCTTTGAATGTTGTTAAAGATACATCAACTACTTCTTCTGAAGAAAAAGTAATTAACTTAACAGATTCTAAGATAGAAACTTCTTCACAAGAATATATCACTGCAGTATCTTCTGTGAAACCGAATAGTAAACAAGATATTTCTCGTTTAAAGATTCAGAATGTGAAGTCATCTAAATCCACAGAAGAAACACAAATATCCAATGTCACACAATCTGACGTAAGTGTTAATGAAGAAACGAAAGTGGTATTTAACGGATACACTCAGAAAACAACTCAACAAGAATCAATTCTGGATATTCTGACAGACAACAGCGTAGATTACGAAAAGTACAGCAAAACTTCGAAAATGACAAGTAGAGTCCAAACTAGTAAGGATAAACTAGATACGGTAGTTAAAGATATTGCAGATGGAGTCTTCGACTTTAATGCATTAATAAATTACGTGGTGAAATACGATGATTAATTACGTTACTATAAATTGGAAGACCACAAATACGTCATTTATAAAGCTCGCTGTACAACTCAGAGACATGGGTATAAAAAACTATAAATTCATGCTCACATTATACGATAAAGATTTAATCGGGGTGGATCCTTACGCCCCTGATTTAACTCCAGAACTTCAAATGAAGATCATAATCGAGTGTAAACGCAATAAATTTTATTTTTTAAGGGAGTTAGTTAGATTGAAGGATCAGGGTTCCGATATGCCTATGATGTACGAAGCACACGTAGGTAATATATCATTACACTTCTTGAGAGAACTTAATATTTCTACATATCAAGAGTTACCTAGACAAACAGGTAAATCTATCGGAGCCGTGGCAGAGTACGCTCATGGATTCTTGTTCTCAGTTAACACTACATTCGGTCACTTCTCGTACAACAACAAGATGCTTACTGATAATATAGAGAGAATTGTTTCTATGTGCGATCTTCTTCCACCGTGGATGCATTTCCATAGAATGGAAGAGAAGCTTAATCCGAACGACCCTAATGCTCCTCCAACGTATAAAATGGTACCTAAAAGTGCTGCTAAGAAATTAGAAATAACTAATAGGTTATCTAATAATGTTGTTACTTCTAAGACACCAGGTTTAACTGAAGCTCAAGCGAATACCGCTGGTAGGGGAGCTACGATGCTAAACCAATGGTGGGATGAACCATGTGATACACACAACATAGATATCGCAGCCGATGCGGCATTCCCATCATTCATAACTGCTTCAGATAATGCTAAGAAGAAAGGTATTCAACATTCAATAATGTTTACATCTACTCCTCCTGACGTTGATTCTAAAGAAGGTAAATATCTATTCAAGTTCGTTAAGTTAGAATCTAGTAGATGGTTTACGGAGTATTTAGATTACACTAAAGAAGAATTGGATGCTGTATTAGCTACAAATAAGAAGAAGTTCTTCTACATAACGTATCAGTGGGATGAAGTAGGTAAGTCTGTAGAATGGTTAGAAGCTCAGTTAACTACACTTTCTCCTAGAGCTATACGTAAAGATATTTTCTTAATTTGGGAAAAAGATATAGTTGGTAATCCGTTCACAGCTGAAGATCTTAATCTTTTAGAAACTTCAATATTCATGCACGGACATTACAAACAAATCAATATGGGTGATGGTCTGCATGTTAAGGTGTACTGCAACAAAGATGATAATGGTCCTTTCAGCTTTAAAGAAGCATTAGCATTCATGTATACTCGACGCCTTATTGTAGCATCCGACGTTGCCGGTGGAACCGGAGGTAATCGGGATTCATCTACGTTAGTTGGTATAGATCCAGTTACAACCGATGTCATATTCACGTTTAAGTCTAACGTATTGGATACTCATAAGTTCGCTAAGTTCATAAAAACATTCTTCACAACGTATTGTCCTAGATCAATATTGGCAATGGAGAGAAACTCGTATGGATGGGGTGTGTTATCCGAATTAGTAGACGAAGAAACAGGAATACCTAATAATATACTATACGTTCCATTAAGCGAAGCTCAGATTAAGAAAGGCGAGTTCGGTAGTAGAGGAAACACGACAGCCGGTATCTTCACATTGAAACCTATGAGAGATAGATTATTTAAAGGTATTCTTGGTAGCCGTGTTCAACAATTCACTATGCTTATGCGTTCCGAAGATATCTATAATGAGATCTGTACACTAGAAGAGAAGAACGGAAGAATAGATCACAAGAATGGTGCACATGATGACTTGCTGATAGCTTTTGCAATAGGTATTTACACAATCTCAGATTTATACGAATACGTATTACGAGATTATCCTGATGCAGGTATACGATTAGAGTTAGATGATAAAAAGCTTCATTCTGATCTTATTCAAATCGGTGAATCTAGTATGACACCTGGTGTTCTTTATAGAATTCTAGAAAGAAGAAGAAACTTTGAATCTGAATTTATAGAAGAAGAACCAGTAGTTCGTATGAATAACGTGACACCTACGACCATGACACTGAATGATCTAGTAAATATTATAAGTGCTAGTGGAGGAGATTTCTCTATAGACAATAAAGAGAAATTGTCTCCAGAATACATGTATAAAACAGGTAACAAACTAAACGAACAAGCTAGAGTAAACTCAGCTAAACAACTCGGAATGAGTAGTGCTGAAATAATGCAACTTAACGCTTTGCGTTCATCTTTAAAGAATCAGAGTTCTGTCTCATTCGACGAGAATGGTAATAGAATAGAAAATACCGAATCTAACGAATTACTCGAAGCTAAGAAAGCACAAAAGAAGAAAACATTTATGTCTTTCTTCTAAATGACATAATAGATGGAGCCCCTAGGGGCTCCGCTATTTAATCCACGTAAAGATTTCCTCGGAGTTTGTAGTTATACACTGTTCCGTATGATGCTAAACGAGTATCAGTTCTATATGTAGGTGTTATGTATCTTCTGTTTCCTGTCTTCACGAAACATTCCGGCTTAAGTATACCGTAAGAAACACCTATTCGTGTAGATGTTTCGTGTAACGAGAACACATTAGAGTTATACGCTATCGCAGCCTTATTCATTTTAAGAACGCTAAGAATATTCTCGAATGTTGAATTGTATGCGTTCACTTCTTCTTCGGTTAACACAATATCTGTTTCGAATGAAGATCTAGCATCGTCGAATACACTACCGTCTACGTGATTCTGAGAGTAAGCGGATACATGCTCAGCGAAGTATAACGTATTTAGATACGAGATCTTACCAATGAAGTGAATATCTTTAGTATCTATTGTATCGTTTATAGTTCTCTCAAAATAAACAAATGGAGAAATCTTACGTATAACATCGCAGTACTCGATGTATATACTTGTCATCCCGTACCTCGAAGGAGTTATCTTAGTAGCAGTAACTACTGGATCAGATACGCTGAAGTTGGATTTATTAAACGCGTTTTTCATCTCGACATAATCAATCAATGAACCATTAAACGTAGAATCTAACGCTCCTTGCTTCATGAAATAAAGAGATCCACACACCAACGTACAGTACGTATCGAATTCTCTCGAAGTCATAGTGTATAACACATCAGAGATATTCTTCTTCACCATATTAGTGTTTACGTATTCCGAGTACTCATTGTTAGATTTTAAGTATTCGTGTACGTAATCCGAGTAAGCAGTGTGGTACGTATTCGCTCTAACTTCTGTCTTCATAATTACTTTATCTGGTAATTTATAAAACATGGCTGAATGCGGAGATGTTACAATGTACTCTGATGGCATGATTTTCTCACCGTTCTCGTAGAAGAATTCAGTAGTCTTACTTACCGGATTACTCATCTTCAACGCACCGTTGACGCAATTCAGCATTAGTGTCGAGTTATTTCTAGAAGTGCATATTACTACAACCTTAGAGTATACTGAGTAAGTGTCATTATTAGAGTACTTCCTTAAGTATAGCACTGGTACATTTGGATGTTCCGACTCCAGCGTAGTCAATATTGCTCCGACTCTAGTGTTAATATACTCCACATCAACACTACTCTTATGAACGTAAGATGAAGCGAATACCCCATCTATGTATACTTCGTAATTCATACCAAGTAACTTTAATGGTAGAGGTATATAGGAATCATTATAAACTGTACACGACGTGTCAATGATCGTGTCGTCATCATCGTAGTACACCACTTCGAATTCGTTTTCTTGTTTATTGTTCTTATACCACGTGGTAGCGTAATCCAATCTGAAATTTAGATCTTCATCAGTTATGTTGTACACATCTCTTAAGTCAAACATCATGAAATCATCATTAAATCTATCAGGGTTCACTTTAAAAAGTTTACCGTTCATGAACACCACTGTGTTCTTTCGTTTCTGATAAGGTAGAAGTAACTTAGGATACGCTACACTTGTATTAAATACGTTTTCTGGCGTATTCAAGAAGTACGCGTCGCTTTCAGTGTACTTGAATCTGTTCTTAATAGATGTTACATGTTTTAAGTGTTCGTTTATATCACTACTCTTCACATTCGTACTTTTTAAAGCGTCAAGTGATTCAGCTTTAGGATAATGCATAGCGTAATCTGTAACGAAAGAATCTCTTTGCATGATTACATCTAATTTAGAAAAGAAATCTTTCCAGTACGATGATGTGTAGGTTCCTGATCTGTAAACTTCTTCTATGAATGGTTCAAACATAGAAGTTGCTCTATTTATCGGTACGTACACTGTGATGTCGTCTTCTACAATTATCATCTTGTTATAGAATACTATTCGTTCAGGGTATCTTATCACTTTACTATCTTTGTCAAGTACAAGGTAATTCTCTCCGATGGAAACGTACCCTTCAGGAATAAGATGTATTCCTTTACCAAGTTTAATGAATTGATTATACTCACATACGAACATCCCATCTGTTTTGTCATTGTTCACAGTTCCGTCTTTATGAATGAATAGTGATGTTCCATTAGAAGAATAACCGTGTACAGGTGTATGTAATTCTCCGAATTCAGTTACGTCTGTGGACTTATCCACTACAACGTATTCTACGTCATCGTATGTTAATAATCTGTGAGTCGTATATTCTATCGGGATTCTATTCAACATGATGATACTGTTCGTGGTTTTCCTTTTTATAGAATAAACATTAAACACGTCTGTTTCATGATCAACACCGTATAATCTGAACCACTCCTCATTGTGGTAGATATCGTCTATATACGTTGCATTCAGTTTAGAATAGTAAAATTCTTTATACGGAGTGAACGTATCCGTTATGCTCCCTTTGGTATAGTCGTCTTGGTGAGCTTTAGGGTTTAATTTAAAATATTCGTATACGTTTGTCATGAACGTGTTCTTGGAAGTATCCCAGTACGGAGTAGTATCTTCAGTGTATTCTAGAACCGTCTCAGAAGCTACGTTTCTACTGGATACGGAACCAACCCATACTTCAGGCGTTCCTGTGTTCGTAGATATTGCTACCGGATTACTTATTACTCCTGATATAGTCAGCACAGACACAGCCGTAGGAGTACTACTCACACCATCATTCGAAGCCGGAGTATTCTTTATTTTGTGTCGAGTTACAGTAGCAGTACGTTGTAATGTATTAACTACAGCATTGTCAGTTAAGTTGAACAGTACTACGTAAGTCTCTCCTCCTCCAGTGGATGTTGCTACAGTAGATGATACTGTTCCTTCGTATCCGTTATTCAAGAATAATTTCATCATGTTCGTGTTTTTCAGTTTACTATCTAATGTAAGTTTTAGTTTTCCTAAAGGCTCAACGTCTGAGAAATAGTCATCTAAATATATGACGTTTTCTTCAAATGCACTCAGTACTGTACTTTTAGTAGAATCTTCGTATATGGCGTACGCTACTGCGAAGTAGTTGTTTTTAGAGTTCGTGCTGTAAAGAGACACTCCCTCAACATTCATGATTCTTACTTCTATACACTTCTCAGTGTACAACGAATCGTATTCAGATATGTAAGATAATGCGCTCGTTTTAATGATATCGACTATGTCTTTCAACGCATCCTTTACTTCACTTTTAGATGTAGATTCTAATCTTTCATCATATGAAATTGTGCACGGTATATCGGGTGAATCAACTAACATCTCTTCGTAATCTATAGCAGCGAATATCCCGAATTGCGTGAATGTGTAAATTCCTGTTTTAGCTGAAGTATCATTTATTCTTAGTATAGCCGAATTTACTTCATGTGGTGTCTTAAAACGTACTACAGCTTTATCGTCTGTTAATGATAGCTCTCCGAGTTCTTCAAATGAACCATCATTGTATTTTATCGTGAAAGACGGTGTTTTTTCCGTCAGCGAACCAGTAGCGTTTCTAACGAACGTTAATACGTAATACTGATCATCTATTATATTAAATGAGTCAGAAGTAACATAATCATCTAATGAGTTTTCGAAACTGAATTTACCATATAACGCATCCGCATAGTAAACAAAGTCGGTATCGCTGTTTCTTAGAATGTTTTTAGATGCATCTAATTCGCTATCTCTGTTTCTGTATAGTTTTACGTTCGATGAAATATTAAAGATGTAATCGTTTTTGACGTTTGGTTTCTTTGTAATTTTATAATTGAAACTAGACACATCAGAAGCAACATAATTCACTGTGGTGAACTTAAAAGATACTGGATCCGAAGCTGAGACTATTGGAGCGAAGTCAGAAGATACGACGTCCGAACTTATATATAATGCCATGTTTTGACACCTCCTTATTAAACTATTTTAGTTATCGCTTTTATTTGTGTAGATTTGCTTAACGGTACATTTGTTTTCTCGGTGTATACTTTTGCTGTGGCGGATGTATCAGGATCACTTCCATCTGAAGTATATACTATCGCTGGTTCTTTGAATTGTATTTTATACAACTTATTTCCAGCATATAAAGGGATACACAATATGTACGGATCAGTGTAATTTATCGTCACTGGAAACACTCCGGAATACAATGGTTCTAAAGGTTCTATTGCATACTTACAAACCAAATTAGATGAGTTTATTTCTAGAATCATTTGTGTTTCTGCTTCCGGTCCGAACGAGAATATTTTACCGTCATATGCTAATTGAGCGAATTTCATCATCGCTGTTCCCTCATAAGATTTTAAAAGTTTTACAGTATAATTGTACTGGTACGCTTCGTAGTTAGGAATCTCAGTATTAATATTTGCATCAATAGTTTCGCCGCCAGAAGTATGTATATCTAAATAATATGGAGGAAGCACGTATTTAGTAGAAGAAGTACTAATAAAATCTCCAGATATCATTAGTTCAAAAGGTTTAGTTTTAGGTCCTGATTGAATAGTTATACTGGTTCCATTTCTAGAAAAATGACTTCTGCTTGAATTAATAACCCATTGTTGTGAGTCTGTTATAGTTTGCGTCATTACATTGTATACTTGTCCTCTATACGCTGTGTTATTGGAAGCTCTACCTCCGAAAACTAAAATACGAGGGATACTGCTGTATTTTGACTCTTCCCACATGTTTATTAATGTAGGACTCACGACTGCTCTAGTGAGTGTACCTAAACTAGAAGTCCACGCTTTAGTTGACATATTGTATGCGTATATTGCTGTGGTTCCGGCTCCAGATGATGCCGAAGTCACTCCTCCGAAAATATAAATGAGCGAACCTTTTATAATCATGGAACATTGTTTATAGTTCACAGGAGGATTTGCTAACTTGGTTGTTGTCATAGTGGATGTATTTAATAAAATGAATTCATAGTTACTGAGCAGTATATATACATCAGTTGAATCAGTATTATGAACTGCACATACTGGAACAAAGAGCGAAGGTATATTTTTCAAGTAATAATCGTTGGAAGATACTTCTTCTTGATTGATCACGTATGGTGGATTTGCAGAATTTTTTTCTATTTCTAGAATTATGTTTTCTTCATCGTATTTTCCAGGTACTGTTTTTATTATTGGAGCTTCGAATTTAATACTCATGATTACACCTTCTTAACTTGCGTTTTAAGTTCGCATGGTAAATTTAACGTGAATGCTCCAGTATACAACGTAGCCGAAGAACTAGGTTCACCATCTACTAAAGGATCCGTACCATCTGTAGTGTAGTATACTTCCATCGGAACAACTGTAGCATCGAAGAATCTCTGAATACCATCAGTGTACCCGTTATTCACATTGTATCCTCCAAGAATATATAATGCACTACCGTACAATGCGACTTTCACGCTTTCTTTTGCGGAGTTAAGAGTGATGTCTAAAACTGATGTTTTATTAGTTAAGAAATCGAAACATTCTATTTCATCGGTTTGTGTTGAAGAATCAGAACTCAAAGCTCCTCCGAAGAAATACACAGCTTCACTAGCACTGACGTATGTTCCCATGAACCCCTTACCCATCTTAAGATATCCTACGATACTCCACGTGTTCAAAGAAACGTCATATTTATAAATTGTTTTATTTGGAGTACCGCTTGAAGTAAATCCTCCTGCAACGTATCCGTTTCCATCATATACGAAACCTGATGCGCCGTATAGTTCTAATGGTAAATCTTTTAGAGTAGTTGGATCGGTTTCTCCATCTTTTATCTTGAATCCGTCTTTAAAGAACGCGTTCTCGTTTCTTCCTCCAAATACGTATAATATATCATTTAATACAAAGTACGCAGTGTACGCCCTTTGAAATAAAGAGTTCGTCGTAGACGCCACTGTATCCGTAGAATTATCTATGGTGATTAAAGAAGAGTCGTATGATGCGGATTCATTGAACCCTCCTACAATCATAGTGTTATGTGTACATTTACCAAACGCAAAATGTGTTTTCGGAGTAGGTATGACTCTAGTTGTTTCATCTACATTCACCTTCTTTGTTGACTTATCAAAAACTATAGTTGTTTTCAGAACCGAATTTGAATTTCTTCCGCCTAATATACGTAGAACTCCGTTTCGTAATTCTGCTTCAGCTCCGCTCACCGTATACGGTAATTTAGTTTCTTCGTCTTCAATAAATACTTTAGATTGTATAGTCAAAGTTACATTTTTCAGATATGGTTCCAAGAAGTCTCCTTCTTCGTAATTTGGAACAGCTATCGGTAATTTAGTTGATTCCATTGTATCCTCCTTTGAGATTTAAAATACGGGATAATATAAAGTACCCCGTATTTTAATGTTGATGACTTTTATTTCTATGGAGTATCTGAACTAGTATCCCCATAAATATCAGACACCATTGTATCGTTCCCGTATGTCGCGATAAAATCCGATAAATTCTCGTCTTGTATTTCTGTCCAAGTTTCTCCGTCTGTAGATATTTGAATAGAGAAAGCCGACATTATTCTACAACGTATCCTACTTTCGCATAATAGTTTTTGTCTCCAATACTCTCCTGTACTGTTAGAAGAATTAAAATATGCAGGAATAGTTAGAGCATCTTGACTATAAGTTCCAGCCAATGCAGATATCACTGATGAGGTAACGTCATTCGTCGCGTATTCTAAGAAAGTAGGCATTAAGTACATGAAGGTTTCATCATCTGTAGCAGCAATCTCAGGTACAGAAGAGAATCCTCCGAAATTCTGAATTACTCTAACGTTATCAAAACTCTTCACACTACCTAGATCTACGACTAATCCGACATTAATATTAACTGAATCCGCTATAGATTTAATATAAATATTCTCCTCCATATTCCCTTTCTCAGAGTTCAATATTTCTGATACTTCTAATAAGTCTTCTGCTAAACTAACTTTCTTACTGTCAGGTGTGTATATCTCTATTTCTTCGTTCAATTTACTTAACGTACTTATTGAATACGTCAATGCTTCTCCATCTTTTATGACGCTTAGAGCTGAAATAAGCATACCGAATTTATCTTTAAAATTAACACCATTCGTATAATACTTATCAATCTGTAAACTGAAAAATTCAGAAGCGCTGTCTTGAAGTTTGTCTACTTCGTGTATCCCTACGTGTTTAACCGCAGCTGTGCTCGATGGAGATACTCTTATGTAACGAGCACTTAGATCTCCTAGAACATCATCTGTATCAATGGATGTTCCTGTATTCTTTAAATTACGAATACAGTAGAATGAATCTTCATTGTATTCTGCCGATATAGAAGGTAAATATGCTTTTCCTCTATGTCTTAGAACACCTATCCATTTCTTACCGTCCATCGATATATCTACGTCGAAGTTTTTCTTCATGCGAGTCAGCCCTACTGTATCCTTTATATAATCCACCTTTATCTTATTTAATTCACAAATCTCTGGTAGTTCTAAAGTTTTCACAGTAGAGACATTGGATGATTTAATAAGATCCAATATCAACCGACTTCCATCGATGAATACATAATTACTAGAATAAAGCACTGTGTTGTTTATGCAAATTTCTATATTCACTGTTCTATCTTTATCACATTTGTAGAATCCACCGTCTCCTAGTATAGGAGAGGTATACAACACTTCGTCACTGTTCAAGTCTAAGATTTTTATGTACATATTATCTTGACGCATCTGACTTAGTGCACCGAGTTTGCCGTATGCTTCATTATACGTGTAGAATGGATTCGCATGAGTGTTATATGTGTCAGTCTCAAAACCGTGTTGTTTAAAAAAGACAATATCGTCTTTTTCTAAAATGGTACTTCTAATAGCTACTATCGAAGTGTTAGGATAAACATCTTCGGTGATTGTATCTCCGTCAATATTACCAGCGAATATACCGCATCTCCAATCAGAAGACCACATACCTACATCATTTATCGTTTCTATTCTTATACCATTATTGCTCATATCTATGTTTCCTCTAGATATTAACTTGAATTCACTATCCATCAATGACACATGAGTGCCTAGATTTAGTACATTACTATCTGCGTAATCATCTTCAGAGTCTTTTTCTCTGGATTGAACAGTTAATTGTACAGGACTAAATCTTCTCAGATACACTACCGAAAAGTTTTTTATTTCTATAACTTTACCGTATAAAGATGTATGAGGTTCTATAGTGAAAACAAACGTAGTCACTGGAGAATCACTTTTAACATCAAAATTCCTATTAGTAACATGTCTTATGAATGTAGTCTTCGGATTCCCTGCGTCTCTATCTGTGAATATCACAGTGGCATTGATGTAGTTTGTATCGCCGCCTCCATCTACTGAGTAATCTTCTACGTCTTCCGGTCTGTACGTTGTTCGTTCATAATCGAAAGTATTTGTTATGACGAAGCCGTTATATCCGTATGACCAATTAGTATCACTTCCTTCTTGATACGAAGGAATGTAACCCCATTGTGTATCACAATATGCCACTTGGCTTCCTTTAGCGTCGTATGCAGTCATTCTGATACTCACATCGGAATCAGTAACATCTACACCATCCACTAGTATCTGATATGTTAATTCGAAATCATGTGGATTCAGCATCCATAATGTTGAGTAATCTCTACCTGTAGCATAGTACACATCAAATAAATTCAATTCACAAGTGAACAACGGTGAACTCAACGCAGTATATACCTTGTTCGTCACGGGTCCGGTCTTCAACGTAGTGAAGTTATTTTCATCGTAATAACTTTTTCCGTTCTCATGCAATCCGAAATACGAAATAACATTACTCGAACCGATTCCTGTATCGTTATATCCGATTACACTTGTATCTTGTGTCATAAAGCTGTTAGCTAAATCATTATCTGCATCCGATGAGTTTTTCATTAACTCGACGGTATCTATGGTTATATCGTATTCTCTTTTGATAGCGTTGCCGTTTAAGAACGTATCACTCAGCACGTATCGTTCTTCGATGTACGGATTATGAACTGAAGCTTTTTCAGTTATGTAAACTAATTCTGATACTTCTTCTGTTCTTTCGGTTATTGTTACTCCAGTCTTATTTAATGCAAAACTTCCTTGTTCAGTTGAAGCATACGTGTCCATTATTTCCGGTTCATCTTTTAAGAAGTACGGAACGGATTCCATACGTAACCACAACGGAACAACTTGTTCTTCGAATTCCTCGATTTTACTACATGTTATAGCAACAGGACCTAGTGTTTCCGAAGTTGTATTTTCGAATACATCTTCTGTGAAAAATTCCAAAGGAACCAAAGATAAGCTCGTGAAACTTATAATCATTCCCCGTACAGTAGGACTAAATGAAGAAGTCATCTTCATTCTTATTACAATGCTTGCGGATTCAACTTCTTTAGTTATTTCTATTTCTTTGTAATAGATATAAGCGATTCTCCATTCATCCCTAGAGATAATCGCGTCTTCAGTTGTTCCATCTGTATATTTTATTCTAAATATAAAATCTAATTCATCGAATATAGTAGTGAGGTCTAACTTGTATTCGTCTTTCAGAACCAGAAAACCGTAGTGTTCACAATATTCTATGTCAAATCCATCACCTGTTCTAGTCGAATAAATATTACCATCACTACTGATACCATTCTCTAATTCTGCGCTGATCACGTAACTTCCTGTTTTTAATAGCTCTGGTTCAGTGAAAGGGAACTCGTACTCATTTGAATTTGTGAAATTGTATCCACTCAGAAAAGCGTAATCTGAGAAGTAATTTATGGTCAATGTGTTACTATCGATATTACCATTCCCTGTTATTTTACAATGAGAATCAGTGTTGAATGAAGGCCAAGAACTTGCGTGTGTTTGTATAGTTGGAAGAAGTACGTTATACTCTTTTCTATTTCGATGTTTCCACCATCCATAATTCTTCATAGCATTATTATTCATGAATTTTCTATCTTCTGTCAAGAAGAAATACACTTGTCCATTTAAGTACGTGAAGTTCGAAAAACAAAACCCGTACTTTGTTATCATATTGACTGCTTCATAATAAGCATTACGTGAATACCCGAAGTCGTCGAATTTACGTTCATAATCAAATCTGTCTACGCTAGTACTTATCTCAGTAGCATTATCCGCACTCCTTACTCGTATATATTTTGCTTTCATTTTTAACCTCCTAATTAAAATGATATGAACGATAAGGCGGGCGAACCCACCCATATCATTATTAAAGTTCATTCATACTACGAATAGCACTAGTCGGAGAAACATCTATTTTATTTCTAAATGAAGCTCCACCAAATACAATGTTTTTCGTAGCAGTTGCTGCATATAAACCAGCTAAATACGGTAAATAATCTATAGACAATACAGCCACTGGTGTGTACGCTATGTTGTATTGATTTATCATGTTCGATAAAGATATTGGTCCTATTGAAGGGAATATCTCTTTTACAAACTTAATATACTCCAGAATGTTATCGAATGCTGTAGCCGAATTCGATGACAATTGAATTTTAAGATCGCAGTTTTTCTTAACGTCAGCACTAATGTCTGCTTCGTGTGCAGCTAAACCGCTGTATATTTCGTGAGGAGCTTGCGTACCGAATATCCCTTTTAAGAATAAACAATTTGTGTAGTATCTAAGTACTTTCAAATTGTCTTTGTTGGCTCCTATTGTGCCTTGTTTAGCTAGAACATTTACCATCATTGATGAATAAAGGTTCATCATTTCTTTTTTTGTATTCAAATGTTTGTTTATGTTAGCTGTAGAATCAGAGCACTTCAATACAAACATCGCTACATTGGCTATCTCTGCTAAGTACGCATCGTTCTTATCTCTCACAGTATACGAAATAGACGTTCCTGTCTCTGTAAGTATTTCATTTGCTGTGAAGAAATGAGTAGCATTCAATACTAAGAACGTATCCTTGCTATTACTTAGAACTGGAAACGCGTATATTAGCGTTTGTAATTTCGATGTAGAATCATGTACGAGTTTTATTTTACCGGAAGCTAGTGCATCTTCGAATTCCTTCTTCATGGGACATATTTTATTAGTAGTTCTGTCTTCGAAGAATAACTTTAAAGCTTTACAGTTTTTTGTAGTTATAACCTTATTCGGTTCAGTTATTGCTGTTGAGTTCAGTGACTTTATAGCATTAACAAGTTCTCCTCCAGTTATGCCCGCTTCTATCTCTTGAAACGTTTTACTCTCTGTTATTTTTAACATGAGTTAATCCTCCTTTACTGAATGTATTTAATACACTAATGTTCTTACTTGCGAGTTATATATTATCATTTTGCGTAACAATATAGTAAGGAGGAATTATCATGAAAAGAATGACAATAGCGCATATTCCAGATTATCATGTTGGATCCAAAGTACTTTCGTGTAGATCATCATACGAGAGTATTTGGTTGAATATATGTAATACTGTAAACAAGTATAAGAACCCATTAGATCTTCTTGTATTCGGTGGTGATTTGTATGATACCAAGTTTCCATCTGATTCAGAAGAAGTAGAGTTGACTAAGAAGATCATAAAAGAAGCCACGAAACTCGCCAGGATAGTAGTAGTCATGAAAGGTACAGAAGGTCACGATCGTGACATGCTTGAACACTTAAAACCGTTGAGTAAGTTCGGAGACGTGTACTCTTTAGATACTACTCGACTAGAGAGTCAAATAATAGATAAAGTCAAAAGAGCGAAGGAGATACACATTTCCGGAAACAAAGAAAGTATAATGAATGATATCGAAGTCTTAAGCAAATTACTTCAGAAGTCGGTAGAATCTTCTTCAGAAGGGAATGAAGTTTTCATAATAGATAAACCTACATTCATGAATATTAATGGGTACAACGTATTGTTCCATCCAGAACCGTATGACGTCGATGATTCTAATTTGAGCATGTTGATGGATGAACATCCTGACATAGTATTTTTTCATGGCATGTTAGAAGGCGGAATAGAACATTACCACGAGAATAAAACTGAACTCATATACAATAAGAGTGTGATGTTCTCTCATAAAAATATTAAGAAAGTGAATATGTTCGTCGTGAGCGGTCATTTACATAAGCGTGTAGGTATTCTACCATTCACATCGCATGAGGTGATGAGTACCTCGGAACAACACGGTATTCGTGCGTGGTACACTGGTTCACCGTATCAATCCACGTTCGCTGATGCGAATACAAAGAAAGGATTTGACATCATAGAGTGTTACGAAAACACGCATCAAATAAACTTCATGGAATTGAAACACGGACCTGTATTCAATATATACAACTTTACAAAAATATTCAGAACTCCTGATATGAATAAAATTAACGGAGCAGTCGTGAATATTCTTAAGAAAGGCGGTTTCATAAGATTAGATGTTGATACTTCCGGGTACTCTTCGGATGACATGAATCGCATAACTATTTTTAAAACTAAATTTACAAATATAAAATTTAAAGTATTTAACTCAAAGGAGGAACAAGAAAAAGAAAACGAAATAATAAATAATCACGCCGAAATGATCAGCAGACCTATCAAAGAGGTGGTGCTGGAACTGTGTGATGGAAAAATAACTGAAGAAGTATATGACTTCTTCTTTCCACAGGAGGATTAGTTATGTTAATGATTAGTGAGAACGAGAGATTCATGAGTAAAGTCCTGAGCGCTCTGAATGATAGAAGAGATGACAGGAAACTTTCAGAGATAATATTCAGGACATACGATCGTATTAAACCTGATACAGTCAAAGATAAATTGAAAACTAAATTCAACGTTATACTCTCCATGAGCAAAGCTATCATGGATGGAATGGATTCTGGAGTAGAACTTAGTGATGAAGATCTAGACATTATTCTTAAAGAATGCGAATCTAGAACTAACGCTGCACAAATACAAAACATAAGAGATGTGGCTTTCACACACTTCGCTAGAGATTCCGACATAGAAACAATAATTAAGAATTGTGAAACATTCAATAAAGCACAAATAATTCAATCTCACACGAATGAGTTAGCCGAGCTGCTTACGTCATCTAACTCATTCATTGAACTTCCTCAACATGTAGAGAAATTCGAAAGGTTGACTAAGAGTATAGTTCAGAAAATGAGCACAGAAACAGTACAGAAGGATTACAGAGAACTCGTTCTGCTTCCTGGAAAATGTGAACCTGATGCTCCTGAGTACGTAGGATTGCGAGACGTACACGACGATGTACAAAACGAATCTAACCTTGTACTTAAGACTGGTATAGCTGCGTGGGATGATATCCTCACTGGAGGAGGTCTTCATGCTGGTAAGTTGAGTATCATTGGTAGTTACGCTGGAGGAGGAAAATCCATCACGATGCTAGACCTCGAAGTAGGAGTAATGTTCTGCAGAGAAAACCTTAAACTTTACTCACTTCCTCAATTTAGAGGTAAGAAGTTAGTAGTAATGGCTATCACTTACGAGAACACAATCCTGCAGACTTACAGAAGATTCATGACGTTACTCGGATTAGGAGCAGCGTACGTTAATTCATTAACTTTCGATGAACTTAAACGTGACATGGAAGAAATAATGGCCACTGCTCCAATAGGAATCATTATTAAAGCGAGAGACGCTAAGAGTGAATCAGCTGAGGATATCTCTAATTACATAAAAGAAACCGAAGAAAGATTCAACGTTAAAGTGGTTTTACTTGGACACGACTACATTAATCTTACTGTACCAGTTAACTTTGATTCTGCTAATTCGATGGGTGAGTTCATGGACGCTGGTAACGTTGCGCAAGATATTCGTGAATTAATTTGTAAAAAATTAAATATTCATGTTATTTCAGCAATCCAACTTAAAAGAGAGTGGGAAGAAAAATACATGGACTCAGTTAAGAAAGGTGATAAGATGCCTATTAGGTGTTTCACTGGAGCATCATTATTCGGTGGAAATATCGTTAAACAAAAAGCTGATAACCTGTACTTCGTAGTGTACGGTGTACTCAACGGAGAACCTTATGCCGAAGTTATATTAGATAAAGACAGGGATGGAAACTCGGCTAACAAAACAGTGTCACCTCACGCGGCGTTACGTAATTCAGACGTCGCCAGCGTATTCGAAAGACAGAATAATTTTGTAGCAGAAGTAGAAAAAGAGAACGTAATGCTTAGACCGTTTTATGGTAAGGATGGAAGATTGGCTGTGGCTATTCCTAGAAACGGATTAGCATTGTCCCATGACCAATATTACTCTGATAGATTCGAAATATCACCTGAAGCAGCTAAGTTCATGAATATGTTCCAAGCATTAGATGATAATGCTAAAGAAGTTGAAGCAGCTAAGTTGTATCAAAAAGACGAAGAGGTCGAAGAGATAGAAGCAGAAGTTCCGTTGAACATGTCAGAAGAAGAAGCAATAGGAGCAGTGCGTTTCAAAGACGAACAAGAATTATTAAAAGCTAATGCATCATAATACTTAAAGAAACTAGTTATATATTATTTAGATGTAATGAGTAAAAATAAAATTAAACCACAGGAGGAAAATAAATGAAAGACGATTTAATAAGAGTTATTAAGCTTTCAAAGACTGTATCAGAAGGTCTTGAAAAAGCTGAGTTCGGAGAAATTCAAACTAAGAACGGAGATCAACAAGTGACGGCTAGGTTAGCTAAAGTTGATCTGTTGTATGGGTCAGAGGTCATAAGAGATAAAAATCTTACAGTGTACAAAGATACCGTTAACGGATTACTTTGCTTAAGTTGTAAAGATAAAGATGATATCTTCGCAACATACAATACTGAATTGATTCACGATGCTGTAGATAGTGCATCTCAATACTTACCGGATGACGGTAGCGATGATTGTACTACTTCTCAGTTCCAAAAACTTTTCGATAAGAAAAGTATACCAGCAAAAAAAGAATACGTTGTACCAGAGACGAAAGGAGGGAGTTTCGGACCATACTACGGTCATTTAGATATGGCGGTAATGGCAGAAGATGATATATGGGTTAGAAGAGATGGTAAATGGAAAATAGACAATTCCATTCACGCTTCATTTCAGGAAATATCTAAACTTAATGGAACATACAACAAAGAAGAAACAAGAAGAGAAGACATAAATGTTCTATTAAGAAGCTTAACTACTAAAGCATCGGAATTATTGATGCCTATCATGGGTGATTCTATTGCTGTAGTTTTAAGAAGATTAATGACTCTTGACTCGATGATCACGTACATGGGTAAAGAGAAACCAGAAGTTCTTAAAAAGTTCTTACAAGAGTTCTATGAAGATGTGGAAGATCACATCGAAAAACATTCAGAAGAACTTACACCTCTTCAACTTCAATTATTCGAAGCTGATAAGGAGTTAGACTACAAAGAAAAATACAAAATGGCAGAAGCTATACGTGAAGAAAAAGGTATGATGTCTTCTCTCATTAGAGACGGCGAACATATAGACAGACCCGTAAACTACATCGATTTAGCATTCGTAGCCGAAATGCTAGATAATGGAATACTAGAAGAGGAGGATGCTGATTCATTCGCTGATCAAACGATGGAACTTTACGCTGTAGCAACCACTGGAATAACAGCTGGAGCCAGAGCGATGTATTCTGTGCATAAATCATTATACGCGGATTATTATTTCGTGGATGGAGATCTAGGACCAGCAATAACAGCTTCTAATAAAAACTCTCAAGAAGACATCGAAATAGACGCAGCTAACGATGTATTCGAGTGGATGGATGATGAATACGGTGATGAAATAGATGTAAGAGCAATAAGAAAAGAATACATGACTGGTGGAAAGTCCTTCAAAGAGATCTTCGATGAAGAACTAGAAACTATAGGCAAAAAGAAAATCAAGAAAACAAACTTGATAACTGGAGAAAAGAAAGAAAAACAAAAAGGTTTAAGAGATTCTATTCTTAAGTTATCAGGTGGATCGAAGTCTTCTAAAAAGAAATATAATATTTTTGAAGATGACGAAGACGAAGATGATGATAGAAGAACAATAAAAAATAAATCAGGAGGAAAAAAGATGAGATTAGGATTTTCAAGTATTAAATCTAAAAATGAGGCAGAATTCGAGAAAGTGTACATAGAAGGTAAAGCGTTTTATTTATCAGAAGATGAAACAGAAGATACAAGAAAAGGTGAGATGTACATCTTATTCGACAGAAACGAAGATGAAGTAGGATACGTGCACCCTAAATCTTTCAAAGTATTCGATGAAAGAATGAGAGTTGTAGGTATAGCAGCTCAAAGAAAAGAAGACTCGTATGCGGAAGATGACGACGATGATAGAAGTAGCAGATTCGGTAAAGGAAGAAATAGTTCTAGAAAAAAATCGTCTAGATTCGAAGATGATGATGAGGTTGTATTCAGCAGCAAAAAGAAGAAAAGAAATACTGAACAAGAAATAAATATCGGTAAAAGTAGAAAAACTTACTTCTTAACAGAAGAAGTGGTTAGAACAGATGAAGGTAAAGGAGTAGCTATCGTTGATTCGAGAAACAAAGTTGTAGCTGTTGCGTTTGACGACGGTTACGCGTATGACAGTGATCTTGAAGAATTAGGTAAAATATATTATGCCGATGACTCAGATGACGATGGTGGTAGAAGTACATTCGGTAAAGGAAGAAATAGTTCTAGTAGAAAATCTTCTAGTTTCTTTGATGATGAAGATGATGATGATTACGGAAGAGGAGGAATATTCAGCAGCAAAAATAAAAAGAGAGGACTGAATAGATTATCATCAGTCAGATAGATTGAAAGATTAGATTAAATTAGATAGTTGTAGGGTATGCTCATTTCGATGAACGTAGAGAATTGTTATATGACACTTCGCGAATATATGTTTCCCGTTAACAACTATCATTATATAAATTATAAAACGAAATTAAACATCAATTAACCAACAGGAGGAAACAAAAATGGGTATATTTAACGACAGAAAGAAAAGAAACAAAAATAGAGATTACGAGATACAGATAGACACAGGTGTAGCTAAAAAGTACGGATGTGATATATCAGAAAGAATGATGACGGATCTATGCAAATTATCAGAAGATATTGTTATCGGGAATTTATCTTACAGAGAGGCAATCTCTCAATTAGAAGATTCCTATGGTAAAAATCATTACATTCGTGAAGGTAATCAAAGATTAGTTTTGATACCACATGACGATGATTACGTTATAAAGATAGCTAAACTTCCTGGGTGGGAAAGTTTAACTAACAACGAAAACGAATTTGATACTTTCATGAAATATCATACGTTGAGTGTACACAGAAAGAAACACTACTTCCCTGTACCAATATACCAAATTGGATCAGAAGAGCATGAAGCATTAGTAATCGTACAAGAGAGATTCCAAGAAATTATAGAAGATATCGCTTCTAAAGTTAAATCTTCTATCTCATCTTATGAAAAGAGACAAGAAGAAATAGAAGCTAAAGTATCTAGACTGATAGTTAAAAAAGCGTACTCTCACGTAGCTGACATGTTGAACGACTTACAAGAAGAATTCGTTCTAGATGATGTGGGAATTGTATCAGCCGCAGCTAATTATTCGTTTAATAACGATGGTGGATGGGGTATCAATGACGGTGGTAACATCACATGGCTTGGTAACTACGCACCAAGATGCCCTGAGTGCGGAGCTCTATTAAGATTCAGAATGGAGACTCAAGCAGCATTGGAGTCAGCCGATAAAGCGTTGAGATCGAAATCTGTAAGACCTACATACGTATGCGTCGCTACGGAAGAAGATCAAGTAGGAGCTCACGTGTTCTCTACTGAAGAAATCTTTCAAAGAATGCATGACGGCGACGAAGACGTGATCATGACTAAGAAAGAAGCATCTTCTGAAATGAAAAAACTTAAAAGAGATGAAGTGTCATCTAAGAGAGTTAAAATAAGAGGCGAATACTACTATAAAGCTTCGAGATCAGTTATATTTGATAACGAAGAAGTATGGAAGTTGTACGACGAAGATGAAGAATTCGTAGGAGCAGGTATTACCGCTGACGGTGACGTTATCGACATGAGAAAAAGAAAATAAATGAAAAAAGAGACGGTTTCCGTCTCTTTTTATTTTTATCAAGGAGGAAACAAAATGAATACGTTAGACGAGATAATACTATTAGAAAAATCAATTAAATTCATACAAGCTCACATGGATATTTGTAATGAAGGTAGAGATATAAGCTTCCTAGACAATAAGGCTGTGTACGACATTGTGATCAAAGCAAGAGACGTATTAAAGATGAAACAAATAATAAAAGGTAATAAGAGACCAGATGTTTTTAAAACAGTTATATTCTTTAACTGGGATAATCCTAATGAATGTATTGTTAGCGAATACACGACAGGAGTGAATCCTGATTCAGATGAGATAGTCGTTAAAGAGAATGGAATGTATATTGTATCAATACCTGTCTCTGACAGATCATTATACATCGAATACATGAGTCATGAAACTAGAACATCTCTAGAAAATATAGTAAGGCACGCATTCAGTTTTGTGCGTACTATTTCAAAAGCATAGGAGGAAACATAATGAAGTTAAGAGCTATAGATATAATACTAGACGAGTCTACACGTTTTAAATTAACACTAAAAACATCATTTAGTAACAAAGCCAAAGAAAGAGATATTCATATAGCTAAAGTGCATGAAGAACATTACGTTGCTTTATTCGAAATGATAAAAACGGGTTTCACTTATAACTACACCACATGGATCATGAATTCTGGTGCATTGAAAGAGTTGAGAACAATACATAAAGTTCATGAACTTCATGATAATGATGGAGTGTATATCATTTCATTCAACGAAAGTAACAAATTAAAAAGATACATCCGAAAGGTTTCACCGAACGAAACTCTCGGATTCGAGTATTATAAACTCAACAGAACTAATCATCTGAATAATACTAAAATAGATAATTTTAATAATTTAAGTAAAGATGACCAAAATAGATTGAATATGAATAAAGAATTATATTCTTCTATAAGAAAAGACATAATCAAGATGCATGAGAAAAGTGAAATTACACCGTGTCCGGTTGAGGGAAAGATGTTCTTTGTAGTTGAAGCTCTTCAACATGAGATGAATCATCTGAGAATATGCGATTATGAATTGTTAGCGTATTCTGAGATGGAAAGATTCGCTATGATAAAAAAGTTCAGGTTTACGGAAGAGATAAACAAATACATCAAGAAAGAAATCGAGCAATATAAAGGAACGAATATGAGAACTATAAAAGCAATACATCTTATGCTTAAATTCGCGTATAATCCTGAACTTTTAAAAGTTTTTAAAAAAGTAGATAATTTTAGGAGGTAAATATGAAAATAGTAA